>P_2C_Liq_1_UnCtyDRAFT_1000009_pt1 | contig 82313 bp, 79 predicted proteins | sample Pon2CUnioCityCA_2_FD_10234 | JGI IMG/M metagenome (IMG submission 10234) | reverse complement strand
TTTTTTTTTAAAATTTAATATGAAACAAACCACAAATACTATTTTAATGATTCGTCCTAAAAATTTTAGGATGAATGAACAAACTGCAGTTAATAATTATTTTCAAGAAGATGTAGCTTTAAAAAATGCTGAAATAAATAAAAAAGCACAAGAAGAATTTGATGCATACGTTTTTAAATTAAAAAGTTATGGTGTAAATGTAGTTGTCATATCAGACACTGATGATTTTGATACTCCAGACGCAGTTTTTCCTAATAACTGGATTTCTTTTCACGAAGATGGTACTGTAGGAGTTTACCCAATGTTTGCAGAAAATAGACGGTTAGAAAGAAGATTAGAAATTTTAGACGTTATAGAAGAAAAAGGATTTTTAATAGAAAATATTGTTGATTATACTTCAGCAGAAGAAGAAAATTTGTTTTTAGAAGGAACAGGAAGTATTATTTTAGACAGAACAAATAGAAAAGCATATTGTGCTTTATCTGCAAGAGCAGATGAAGATTTATTTATAGAGTTTTGTGAAGATTTTGAATATACACCAGTCATATTTATTGCCAACCAAACAGTAGATAATAAACGCGTACCTATTTATCATACCAATGTAATGATGTGTGTTGCAGAAACTTTTGCGGTAATCTGTTTAGATGCCATAGATGATAAAAAAGAAAAGAAAAACGTACTAAAACACTTAAAAGAAGATGGTAAGCATGTAATTGATATTTCAGAAAAGCAAATGCATCGTTTTGCAGGAAATATGTTGCAGGTTCAAGGAGCCAATGATGAGTTGTTTTTAGTGATGAGTAAAGCTGCTTATGACTCTTTAACCCAAAGTCAAATTTCTAAAATAAATAATCACTCTAAAATTATTTATAGTTCTTTAGAAACTATAGAAACCTGTGGAGGTGGTAGTGCTAGATGTATGATGGCAGAGGTTTTTTTACCTATAAAATAAAATAAGAGTCTATTATTTTATCAATTAAACCAGTTGTTGTAAACTTTATTCCAGGAATTTCAATGGATGCTTTTATTACTTTAATTGTTGGTATTGTACTTTCTAGAAAATCCATTTAAAAGCATCAAAAAAGCTCTAATTTTAGAATTTGACAAATCTTTTTGTTATTGTTTGTCGATCTTTAAAGTAAAACCTTATAAAGTATGTTCCATTTTTTAAATGAGAAATATCAATCCCTTTACTATAATCAATAATTTCTGTCTTATTAATTTCTTTTCCAATTACTGAAAATATTTTTACTTTAAAAAGGGGTAGCTCACTATTTGTTTTTTTGATGTATATTTTACTATTTACCGGGTTTGGATAAATTTTAAAATCAATATTATCTTCTTCTTTTACAGCTACTAATGTATTGCTTTGAGAGTCTGCAAATTCATACAAACGTTGTGGGAAATTGAATGTAACACCTCCTTGAATTGTGGATACAAATTCTCTAGATAAGTAATATTTACCATTTCCAAAATTAGTAATCCCTTCAATTTGACTACCTTGTGCATCTTGCCCTATTTCTGATGCAATTGATATTCTTTGATATCCTGAGTCAAAAATATTACTTTCCGAAGTTCTATTATTATCTATAAACACTAGAAAAGGATTTGCAGTAGAATCATAACCGCAAAGAAAAAAAATGTCGTCTGTTAAATTATAAGTAGCTCCAGTAATTAAAAGTTGAACATTCCCTGTACTTATTTTTTCGGCAGAATATGTTCCTGCTATCTTTGGGATTTTATAAACGTTGGTTTTAAAATTTGTCCAATTTTTTGTAAAAATTAATATTGAATCTTGATAGATAACAAATGCTTCTGCATCAAAATTGTTGGCATTTACTTTGGTTGTAAAATCGGTTTGATCTTCGTATGAAAAATTAATTACTTCAGCAGTTATAGCGTTTTCTGTTAAATAATCTGTTTTTAAAATTTTGTAAATTTTTAAATCAATTCTATTGCCACTATTATTACCAATGTCACCAATATAAATATGTGTGTCATCTTCAGAAAGATCTTCCCAATCAATATTTGTAGCATTAGAGATGATAATTGTTCTAGTTAAATTCCCAGTTAGTGAATCTATTTCATATAAATTAGCTGAGTCGCCACTATCATTATGAGTAATTATTTTACCATTCAAGAACAATAATCCAGAAGTTTCAGCAACTTCATTTGGTAAATCAAACTTTATTTTAAAATCAGAAATTTGACTAAAACTAGATAGGTAGATTAAACCCGTAAATAGTAATAGTAACTGTTTCATCTTTGTAAGATAGTTATTTTAAAGCTTCTTCTATAACTTTACCTGAAGTACCATTAGGCGATTCAATTTTTAACAAGTTCGATATTGTTGGAGCAATATCAATTATTGAATATTTTTTAGAACTTTTACCTTTTTTAATACCATTTCCATAAAAAATAATAGGAATATGAGTATCGTAAGAATATCCAGAACCATGGCTAGTGCCTTTTCTTTCTCTTATTAGTGTAGCAGGATAAGGGATCATTAAAACATCTCCAGAAAATTTCTGATTGTATCCATTTTGAAGCGAATTCATAATTCCATCTGTAAAATTGGTTGTTTGCAAAGTTCTTGCTGTTACAGCCTTGTATATTTTATCAAAATTAATAACTTCTTCTGCCAGCTTTTGCGCTACTTCATTTTTATCCAACCCTAGAGATGCTATCTTATCTTTATTTAAAAATATTTGATAGTTAGAAATATTTTCTATCAATTCTTTAGAGTTAAAATATTTTTGTGTGATCTCTAAAATAAACTTTTTAAACTTTTTAGCATCCATATAGTGTGCAGAAATTTTTAAAGACTTTAAGTAAGCAGGTACATGAACAGCAGCATGATCTGAAGTTAAAAATAATGTGTAATTATTTTTCCCTACTTCTGTATCTAAAAAAGTAAAAAAATCTTCTAAATCTTTATCTAAACGTAAATAGGTGTCTTCTGTTTCAACAGCTGCAACACCATATCTATGCCCAATATAATCTGTAGAGGAAAAACTAACGGTTAAAAAATCTGTATAGGCTGTTTTGCCTAATTGTTCTCCTATAATGGTAGCTTTGGCAAAATCTACCGTATACGTATTTCCAGCAGGAACTGTTTTGATCAAATTAAAATTCCCGTTTTTTGCTCTTAATTCTTTTATTTTTTTTGGAAAAGTGGGAGTTGCTTTTCCGTTTAAATTTTTTTCAAAAATATTATTGTCACTTCTACTTTTTTCATAAGTATTTATATCATACAAAGTGTTCCAAGTTTCATTTAAGTAATTGTCTGCATTATTGTTTGCATTAAAATCTGCAACCCATTTAGGGAGTTTTTTCAGGTAGTATGAACTTGTAACCCATTGATTATTATTAGCAGCATCATACCAATAAGCACCATTTGCTGTATGACCTACGGGTAAAATTGCAGACCTATCTTTTATAGACAATCCAATGGTTTTTCCTTTCATATTTTGGGCCAAATGTAACTCGTCAGAAATTGTTGTGGTATACAATCTTTGTGGAGATTTTTTACCAACATTACCAGAATTTCCAACCGTTGCGTAGTTGGAATCATCTACACAGTATATGCTTTCCTTCAAAAATTTATCATACCAATTGTTAGAAATAATACCATGATTATTTGGCGTTGTACCAGTAAAAATAGAAGCATGCCCAACAGCTGTATATGTTGGTATATAGTTATAATGTGCGTTTTCTAAAGAAAATCCATTCTTTAAAATTCTGTTGAAACCACCTTTGCCATACCTCTCTGCATATCTTGTTAAATAATCGTACCTCATTTGATCTATCACAATACCAACAACAAGTTTTGGTTTTTTATCTTGTATTTTTTTTTCTGTACAATTAGAAAAAAATAAAAAAACACATAAAACAAATAAAATTATATTTTTCATCGAAGTAATTTAAATTCTTACATACACAAAAGTAATTATTTTTTATTTTGATATGTATTAATTAACAATCAATTAATCATAATTTAATACTTTAGCTTAAAATTTCTTTGAATGATTTATATTGAACAAATAGGTAAATATTTTATGATGCTAGGGCGCGTTTTTACAAAACCACAAAAGCCAAAAATATTTTACGAAGCCTTAATGAAAGAAATAGAAGATTTGAGCATCAAATCTTTAGGAATTATTATGTTTATTTCCTTTTTTATAGGGGGTGTTATTGCTTTACAAACAGCTTTAAATTTAGACAGTCCTTTTATACCCGATTCTTTAATAGGTTTTGCAGCAAAAAGATCTATTATTTTAGAATTTGCTCCTACATTTTGCTCTATTATTTTAGCAGGCAAAGTAGGTTCTTATATTACTTCAAGTATTGGTACTATGAGGGTTACAGAACAAATTGATGCTCTAGAAGTAATGGGGATAAACTCCATAAATTTTTTAGTATTACCTAAAGTTATTGCAGCATTATTCTTTTATCCGTTTTTAATTGCTGTAGCCATGGCTTTAGGTATTTTTGGTGGATGGCTAGCAGGAGTTCTTTCGGGTTTATTTACAGGTACAGATTATATTATAGGCATACAAACAGATTTTAAACCTTTTTTAATTGTATATGCTTTGATAAAAACACTGGTTTTTTCTTTTTTAATTACTACGGTTCCTTCTTATCATGGTTATTTTGTAAAAGGAGGCTCTATTGCAGTGGGAAAAGCCAGTACACAGGCTGTAGTTTGGACAACTATTCTAATAGTAATTGCCAATTATATATTAACACAATTACTACTAACATAACAATATGATAGAAGTTAAAGATTTACATAAAGGGTTTAATGGCACAGAAGTTTTAAAAGGAATTACGGCTACATTTTTACCAGGAAAAACAAATTTAATAATCGGTCAAAGTGGTTCTGGGAAAACTGTTTTCTTAAAATCGTTAATAGGGTTACACAAACCAGAAAAAGGAACTGTTTCTTTTGATGGCAAAATAAATACTCATTTTACCGATGCCGAAAAACAACAATGGAGACAGGAAATAGGAATGGTTTTTCAAGGAAGTGCTTTATTTGATTCTCAAACAGTAGAAGAAAATGTAATGTTTCCATTAAAAATGTTTACCAAAAAAACAAAAGAAGAAATGTTAGAGCGTGTTAATTTTGTTTTAAACAGAGTTAATTTAGAAAATTCTAATGATAAATTACCAGCAGAATTATCTGGAGGAATGCAAAAAAGAGTTGCCATTGCAAGAGCTATTGTAATGAATCCAAAATATTTATTTTGTGATGAACCCAACTCTGGTTTAGATCCTCAAACTGCCATTGTAATAGATAAATTAATACAAGAAATTACAGATGAATACCAAATTACAACCGTAATTAATACCCATGATATGAATTCTGTAATAGAAATTGGAGAAAAAATAATTTTTTTAAGCAAAGGAAAAAAAGAGTGGGAAGGTAGTAGTGAAGACATTTTTTCTACTGATAATGAAGCTGTTGTAGACTTTGTGTATTCTTCTAATTTATTAAAAAAAGTAAGAGAAGTTTATTTAAAAGAAACAAAATAAAAAATAGGTTTGTTTTTTATAAAATAACTCATATATTTGCACCCGCTTAAACGAAAAAGAATGACCTGGTAGCTCAGTTGGTAGAGCATCTCCCTTTTAAGGAGAGGGTCCTGGGTTCGAGCCCCAGCCCGGTCACAGAAAAAGTTCCATACAAATCGTATGGAACTTTTTTATTTTAACAATACTCCAACATAATTCATTCGTTTTCTAAGTAATTTTGTACTATAATAGCAGTTAACTATTTACAAAATATACATTTTACTTTTTTCAATTTTATTTTTTATGAAGGATTCTAATCTCATACTTTTCGATTTTAATACAAAAAGCAATATTTCTAATTGGAGAGTGGTAGATGATGTTGTTATGGGAGGACGATCTAATGGAAATTTTAGGTTGAATAAAAATGGTCATGCAGAATTTTACGGAGACGTATCTTTAGAAAATAGTGGAGGGTTTTCTTCTGTTCGTTATCGTTTTGAATCCATACAAACTTTAAATTCTAAAGAAATTGTTATAAGGTTAAAAGGTGATGGTAAAAAATATCAATTTAGAGTTAAAGACAAATCAAATAATAACTATTCTTATATTTCAACATTTACAACTTCAGGTAACTGGGAAAACATCACAATTCAACTTTCAGAAATGTATCCTACTTTTAGAGGAAGAAAATTAAATATGGATAATTTTTCTGCTGAAAGTATAGAACAAGTTGCTTTTTTAATCGGAAACAAAAAACAACAGCGCTTTAAATTAGAAATTGATAAAATTTTTTTCAGTAAATAGTATTGTTCTCTTTTCAATTAACTTTTTTTGGTATCTTTCCTACTTTCTAATTTTTTATATATGGAAAAAGATATTCAAAAAAATGTAGGGCCTCATTCGCAAGAAAACACAAAGCAAAATGTACAAAAAGATGCTATTGGACTTATAAACAGTATTAAAAAGTTTTTACTAGAACTTTTCGATTTTAGAGATGATACAGATCACGAAGCCACTTTAGATGCCATAAAAGCTGATATTCCTTTTAAAGGCGCTACCGCTTGGATTCTTATTTTTGCTGTTTTTGTGGCCTCTGTTGGTTTAAATGCAAATTCTACAGCTGTTGTTATTGGAGCCATGTTAATATCTCCTTTAATGGGGCCTATTTTGGGGTTAGGTATGTCTTTTGCTTTAAATGATATAGAAACTTTTAAAAAGTCTCTCGTCAACTTAGGTACTATGATTGGGCTAAGTTTATTCGCCTCTTTTTTATTCTTTTATTTTTTTCCATTAAGTCAAGATAATTCGGAATTATTAGGTAGAGTTAGCCCAGATATACGTGATGTTTTAATTGCGTTTTTTGGAGGGTTGGCACTAATGGTTGCCAGAACTAAAAAAGGTACTATTGCTTCTGTAATTTTTGGTGTAGCTATTGCTACCGCTTTAATGCCACCTTTATGTACGGCAGGTTATGGGTTAGCCAAAGGAAATTTTCCATACTTTTTGGGTGCTATGTATTTGTTTACCATTAATACAATTTTTATAGCATTAGCCACATTTTTAGTTTTAAAATTTTTGCGTTTTCCAATGCATAAATATGCAAATGCAGCCAAAAGAAAACGCTCATCTACAATTGCTACTTTAGTAGGTGTCGCTGTAATGATTCCTGCTATTTTTACTTTTGTAAATGTTTTCAATGAAAACCAAATGAATACGCAGATTAATTATTTTATTAAAAATGAAATAAAAAACAATAAATCGTTACAATTAATAGATTGGGATAAGGACATAGAAAAGAAAGAAATTTATGTAAACTTTTTTAATGAAATTACAGAAGCAACAGAAAACGATTTAAAAAATGAGCTTTCTAATAGTAGAGATTACCCTAATTTAGTTGGTTTTAATTTGAGTATTAAAGGGAGTGATACCAAAAGTTTTGAGTTGATTACTACAGCTTATAAAGAAAAGCGTGCAGAACTTCAAGAGAGTAAAAATATTATTGCAGGTTTGCAAAAGCAGATTACAGAATTACAACAAACAATTTCTAGTTTAAATAACAGAATAGAGCAAGATGCTTTAAATAAAAATCAAAAAGTGGTGGCTTTAAGTAGAATTGCTAAAGAATCCAAGATAAGATATGTAAATATCGAAAAAATTGGTTTTGCAAACGTTTTATCGTCTAAAGACTTTATTAAAATAGATACCATCCCAGTTGCCACTATAAAGTGGAACGCGAAATTGCATGATAGTATTATTTCACCCAAAGAAAGGGAATTAAGAACGTGGTTGCAAAGAGAAATGGAATTAGATACTTTGTTTATAAAAAGAGAAAAATAATAAAAGTGGCTGTCTGAAAAGTAAAAAAAAATCAGTTTGTTAGGTTTATTTTGATTATCGGTAAGTTAAAGTATTGATAATCATTTGTATATTTTATTTTTTTAGAAAGTTTTTTTTCATATTTTTTTTAAAAAGCTTCCTGATCAAAAAGAGTTACTTCTACATTTTGATTGAAAAGGTATACTTTTTTATTTTTAATATTTAAACATTCGTAACGAGTTCTGCGTTTGTTTCCTCTTTTATAAACGATGTTTTTAAAAATAAAAAGACTTCCAAAAGGAATGTCGAAAACAAAATATTTACCAGGTGCAGCTTCATTACCTTTTAAAGCTAAAGATAACTTTACATCTGCGTCTGTACTTGCTTTTGGGTTTTTTAAATAATTGGCTAAATAAGGCAGTATTTCTTTCGGATAAATATCTGGATGTAAAAAAGGTAACATTAAATGTTGAAATATAGCTTTCCACTCTTTACCATGAGGCTGTACTCTTCCAAATTTTTGATGCGTAACATGATGTGCAATTTCGTGCACTAAGGTTAATAGAAATTGATGTTGATTCAAATTATTATTTACTGTAATTTGAAATTTTCCATCAGGCAATTGCCTAAAATCTCCATGTTTTGTTTGCCTTTGATTTACAATTTTAAGCGTAAAGTTGTGCTCATCAATTAAAAATTGAACAAATGGAATGGCTTTAGAAGGGATAAAATTATTATAATCCAATTATTTCGTCAAACTGATTAAGGAGTAGAACTTGAAACCTGCAATACTTTTCCGTTATAAAATTTGTTACCAGTGGTAGCAAAATTAAATAGATAATCTGCCATTTCTTTAGCAGAAAGTGGTGCTTCATATCCAGGAAAAGCCTCTTCTAACATTTCTGTTTGTACAGCACCTAAAGCCAACACATTAAATGCAATTTGTTGTTCTTTATATTCTTCTGCCAATAATTCAGATAATGTTATAACAGCGCCTTTTGCAGAACTATAAGCTGCTAATCCAGGAAATTTTAGGCTACCTTGTATGCCTCCCATAGAACTTACAGTAACTACATGACTTCCTTTAGATAAATAAGGAATTAATATTTGTATGGTTTCTGCCACTGCAAAAACATTTACTTTATATACTTCTAAAAAATCTTGAGAAGTCAAATCTGTAAAAGGTTTATTTACCAATTTACCAGCGTTATTAATTAAAATATCTACTTTTTTCCAATTGGTATCTACAAAATCTTTCACCTTTTGTAAGTCATCAGTATTTGAAATATCTACAGATATCACTTTTATATTTTTGTGATTTACCTTCTCTAAAGGTTGGGTATTTCTAGAAATAGCTAAAACATTGTGTCCTTCCTCTGCAAATTGTTTTGCTAGTTCAAAACCAATTCCTCTACTTGTTCCAGTAATAACTACATTTTTCATTTTTTAAATTTTAAGCTACCAAATTAGGTATTTTTTCATACATTTAAAGATAAAATAACTACAAATGAACAAATTATTATTACTTTTTATTACCGTTTTTATATTACAAACTTCGAATGCGCAAACTACTTACATTTTATGCGGAAAATTGGTAGATACCAAACTAGGTAAAATAGAAAGTAAAAAAACAATATTTGTAAAAGAAAATAAAATCATCGCTGTTAAAGATGGTTATATTATGCCAAAAGGTGGTACAGTTATCGATTTAAGAGACAAGGTAGTAATGCCCGGTTTGATAGATTTTCATGTGCATATTGAGCAAGAATTTGATAGAAATACAAGACTAAATAAATATATTTTAAACGAAGCAGATGTTGCTTTTAACTCAGTTGGTTTTGCAAAAATTACTCTGTTAAATGGTTTTACAACTGTAAGAGATTTAGGAGGAACAGGTGTAAATATTTCTATAAGAAATGCTATTAATGCAGGTAAAATTCCTGGACCTAGAGTTTTTACTGCTGGTAAATCTTTGGCAACTACAGGCGGTCATGCAGATCCAACAAATGGCAGTAGTAGAGTATTAATTGGCAATCCAGGCCCTAAAGAAGGTGTTGTAAACTCTATAGAAGACGCAAAAAAAGCAGTAAGACAGCGTTATAAAAATGGCGCAGACTGTATAAAAATAACTGCAACTGGTGGCGTTTTAAGTGTTGCAAAATCAGGAGACAACCCACAGTTTACAATTGAAGAAGTAAGAGCCATTTGCGAAACTGCCAAAGATTATGGAATGCATGTTGCAGCACACGCGCATGGTGATGAAGGAATGCAAAGAGCCATTGTTGGAGGTGTAAAAACGATAGAACATGGTACGTATATGAGTGATGAAACCATGGAATTGATGAAAAAACACGATGCTTATTTAGTACCTACAATTACAGCAGGTAAAGAAGTAGAAGAAAAAGCAAAAATTGATGGTTTTTATCCTGCAATTGTAGTGCCGAAAGCTTTGGCTGTTGGGCCACAAATACAAGGAACTTTTGCAAAAGCATATAAAAAAGGAGTGGGAATTGCCTTTGGTACAGATGCTGGTGTTTTTAAACACGGTAACAATGGTAAAGAGTTTGGTTTTATGGTAGAAGCTGGCATGCCAGCAATGAAAACCATACAATCTGCTACAATAACCAATGCTACGTTGCTTAAAATGGAAACCGAATTAGGGCAAATTCAAAAAGGTTTTTTTGCAGATATTATTGCTGTAGATGATGATCCTACCAAAAATATTGCAACTATGGAAAACGTTGTTTTTGTAATGAAAAATGGTGTGGTTTATAAAAAATAGTATTTAAAAAGTACGAATTGAATACATTTTACTAATCAAAAGTAATGTGCTGATAAGCACCAATATCTGGAGCTGTAGTTCTATCAACACCTAAAATATCCAGGGTAAAAGGGCTTGCAATGGCTTTGTTAATTGCGCTGCTTTTATCACCAATAATAAAATCGTTTTTTTGAGTATCTCTAAAATTGGCAATACCATTTAAAATGATGTTGCTGTAATTAGGGTTGTTGTTAAAGTCAACTTCAAAAACATCTTCAAAAGAATTACTGCTGTCATTAAATTTAATCATACAATTTTTTATGCTGTAATTAAACAAACCACCACCATCAACTTTATCCACTAAAAACTCAATATTATTATTACCTTCAAAAATACAATTGGTAAAATTAGCAGCTTTTAAATCTCTTGTTTCAATAATTTCTTGACCAGCATCATTATTGTTGTACACAAAAAAGTTATTGATTAAAACTGCAGGTAATTGTCTAATACCATTGTTCCAGTAATTGGCAAAAGTACTGTGTGTAAAATTGTAAGTTCCTCCAATTGTAGCTGCTAAAGAAGCTTCACCAGCACTTCCAATAACCACATTATAAGCTTCTATGTTTGTTTCTCTTGCCAAAACACCAAAATTTGTTTGGTTATAAATTTCTGTGTTTTGTAGTTTTAAAGTTGGAGTACTTGTGCTACCAATACTATCAATTAAAACACCTATGATTCCGTTTTTTATTAGTGCATGATGAATTTCGTTGTCCCTACTTCCTGCACGCATCCAAATTGTTCCCCATTGACCAGGAATTTCACTAAAAGAATTTTCTAATCTATCTCCTTCAAAAATAACTTTTTCAGACAATGTTCCGTTTACTTTTAACGTAGCTTTATCATCTACAATTAAGCCAGAATTGTCGTGAAAATGGACTCTAGAACCTGCTTCAATTATTAGAGTTTTATTAGCGGGTACCGCTGCATAACCATAAATAACGGTGGGTTTTGTATTGGTAAAAGTCAATTCTGTATCTTCTAAAAAACGCCCTTTAATGCTTGTGGGTTGCCCATCTAGGGTCAGGCTATCTATTTTCATAGAAATAGGGTCTTTACCAGGAAAAATAAAATTAGCATCTTCTACCAAGGTTACCAAATCTACATCTTGTTGGTTGTTGCCAGTATCAAATAAAATTCTGTCTATATATAGAGGATTGCTTTGGTTTGCAACATTGACAGTAGTTTCTATAAAAACAAAAATACTATCTTTTGCAAGGATATCTATATTGCTAAAATCTTTACCAGGAATACCATCTACATTTAAACGGTAGTTAGATGAGGTACCATTTTCTAACTNAATTTTAGGAATGGTAATCGCATTATTACTTCTATTATATACTTTTAAATTGTAAGTGGCAGAACCAATATTGGTAAAAATAGTATCTAAAAAAACAGTGTCTTTAGAAAATTCTAACGTGCCAAAATTAGGAATGGTAGAAAAATCTTTTCTACAAGAACTGATAGAAATTAAAGCACAACAAATTAAAAAAGTAAATAATTGCTTCATAGATTTTATATTTCTTTTAAATAGAAGTAAAAATAAAACTTATAAATGAGTTTATTATTGCTTTATCAATTCAATTTCGAATAATTTGCCCCAGTTTTTACCAGTAACAAACAATCTGTTGTTTTCAGCGTCAAAAGCAATACCGTTTAAAACTTCATCATTAGCAACTAATTTTTGCGTTTTTTTCATTTCGGCTTCTAAGCCTTTTAGGTTAATCAACCCTTCCACAACACCTGTTTTTGGGTTGATAATTGCAATAATTGGTTTTTGATAGTAATTTGCAAATAATTTTCCGTTAATAAACTCTAGTTCGTTTAACTGCGTTAACGCTCTATCATGTGCATATGCTTGGATAAAGTACTTTTCTTCTAAAGTTTTTTTATCTAGAAACCAAATCTTGTTAGTTCCGTCAGATTTTATCAATTCACTTTCGTTTTGTGTTAAACCCCAACCTTCTTTACTTTTATTATAGCTAAATTCTTTTTCTTTTTTAAAAGTCTCTAAATCGTAAACAAAACCTTTTTTAGATTGCCAAGTAAGCCAAATAATTTTATCTTTTATAATGGTCATTCCTTCACCAAAATATTGGTTGTCTAAATCTATTTTCTGTAAAACTTTCCCTGTTTTTATGTCTATTTTTCTTAAAGAAGATTGTCCTCTACGTCCTGTAGTTTCATATAAATAGCCATTGTAATACTCCAATCCTTGTGTGTATGCTTTGGTATCATGCGGATATTCATTTACAATTTTATATTTATAAAAATCGGGTTTTGTATCTGCAAAAACCTCTAAAAAAGCATTTTTCTTTTTCGTTTTCCCATCAAAAAAAGCCAACCCATTAATAGCATGTTTACCCACACCAAGATCGTTGGTATTTAGGGTTAAGGTATTGCCATTACTAGATACCTCTTTGCCATTTACATAAAACTGAACTTTCTCAATTTCTTTGCCTTCTTTTTCAACCATTTTTAAAGTAATGGTTTGGTTTAGCGTGGCTTTTTCTGGCTTTTCTATAGAAAATTTATATGCGTCTGCGCAAGAAATAGTGGTTAATAGAATTACTAAAAAGTAAAATAGAATAGAAAGCTTCTTCATTATAAATGTAAATTTCGGTTTTTTGGAATGTAAATATTCAAAAAAAAGACAACACCAAGCAACTTTTAAGTGCTAAAAGGACTTGTTTTCTATTAAAAATAACAATATTGCAAATAAAAACAATTTATTTATTTGTAAATTAAAAAATAAGGTTAAATTTGCATTCTCAAAATAGTTAGTTAACAGCTATTTAAATTTTAGAGTAAAACCTTACCAACTTTACTCATACAAACATAATATTAAAGTATTAAATATATTCAAAATGAAGAAAGGAATTCATCCAGAAAATTATAGAATCATTGCTTTTAAAGACATGTCTAATGGCGATGTATTTTTAACACGTTCTACTGCAAACACTAAAGAAACTTTAGAAGTAGATGGTACAGAGTATCCTTTAGTAAAATTAGAGATTTCTAGAACATCTCATCCATTTTACACTGGTAAATCTAAGCTTATCGATGCTGCAGGACGTATTGACAAGTTCAAAAATAAATACGCAAAATTCAAGAAATAAGTTTCCTAGAATTTTAAACATATTTAAAACTCCAACATTTATTTGTTGGAGTTTTTTTGTGCGTTCCCTTTCAGGTCGTGCTTTTCATTATATCTTTTTTTCATGCTTCAAAAAAGGATGTCATTTCAATCACTAACGCAATTTTTTGCCAACGAAATTTAAATTTTTGAGCGGAATGAGTTATTTTTAAACTTTATTTTATGTATCATTTTCATGAGAAACACAATTGTTAAAATTTTAATAATAATAACAATTTTATGTGGGGTATTAGTTTATATTATTTCGCAAATGGGTACTTATCTTTTACTATCTAATTTTGTTATTTTAGCTTTTGTAGTTCTAAGAGGTAGTTTTCAAACCCAAACTATTTGTTAAAAGATTTTCCTTTAGAAGCTAGGTTAAGGTGATTTTTTGAAGAAGAAATAGATGAGATTCAGCAATGTTTTATAGAAGGTAATTTAAACAAAAGCCACAATACTATAGAAAATGGAAATGTGATGTAATAATCTACATAATTAGATAAAGACACCATTACTATTGCTATAAAACACTATGAATATAAAAAAGAAAAATCTAGTTGTTAATAATTAATATGATAAAACTCTAAATTGTTAAAGAAATTTTGGTGGCAATGGGCTTCAATGCTATTTGCAATATATGAGTAAATTAGGTTTTTAGAAAAAGAAAAGACGAAGTAGTAATTAGTTTAGAAGACATTTATTTATAAAAAGAATTTATGATATATGATATTGTAATAATAGGAGGAGGGCCCATAGGTATTGCTTGTGGTTTAGAAGCACAAAAAAAAGGACTCAGCTATTTGATTTTAGAGAAAGGACCCATTGTAAATTCGCTTTACAATTACCCCGTAAATATGCAATTTTTCTCTTCTTCTTTACGCTTAGAAATTGATGAAATTCCTTTTATTAGTAAAGAAGCAAAGCCTAGTAGGATTGAAGCTTTAGAATATTATAGGAGAATTGCAACATCTAATAATTTAAATATTCATTTGTTTGAAAAAGTAGAAAATGTTTCCAAAAACGACGATGTTTTTTCTGTAAAAACTTCAAAAGACACTTATCAAGCAAAAAATGTAATTGTAGCCACAGGTTTTTACGACATCCCAAATAAATTAGGTATTCCTGGAGAGGAACTGGCAAAAGTAGCACATTATTACAAAGATCCTCATTTTTATGCTGGTCAAAGAGTAGCTGTGGTGGGTGCTAGTAATTCTGCCATAGATGCAGCTTTAGAATGTTGGCGAAAAGGAGCAGAGGTTACTTTGATTATTAGAGGAAAATCTGTAGGGGATCGTGTAAAATATTGGGTAAGACCAGACGTCATCAATAGAATTGAAGAAGGCAGTATAAAAGCGTACTACAATGCAAATATTACCCAAATTACAGCAACCACTTTAGATATTAAAACAGACCAAAAAGAAATAACCATTGACAACGATTTTGTATTGGCACTTATTGGTTACAGACCCAACTTTATTTTTTTAGAAAAAATGGGCATTCGTTTGTCTGATAACGAAAAAAGAATACCAAGTTATCATGAGGAAACCATGGAAACCAATGTGAAAGGCATTTTTTTAGCAGGTGTTATTTGTGGAGGTATGGAAACTCATAAATGGTTTATAGAAAATTCTAGAATTCACGCAAAAATGATTGTAAAAACGATTCTAGAAAATCAGAATTAATAATAGTAATGGAGTAGCATTCCCACAAAAGTAGCAACCGAGATTTTTTTATGTATGAACCCAAAAATCAAAAGAAACAAAAAACCTTGGCCTACTAAAGATGCCATGACTCAAATTTACGAGCAGCATCTTTGGGGCACCAACCATAAACCATTTTATTCTGGTGAAGGTTCTCATAACCCAACCCTTGTAAAACCTTATTTACAAGTAGTACAAGCTTTTTTAAAATCTTTTAAGGCTCCCATTTCTGTTTGCGATTTAGGTTGCGGTGATTTTAATATTGGCAAAGAATTGGTAAAATACAGTCAAAAATATATAGGTGTAGATATTGTAGAAAGTTTAATAGATTACAATACAAAGCATTTTAAAGCCAGTAATTTAGCATTTCTTTGTCTGGATATTGCAAAAGATGACTTACCCAAAGCAGACGTAGTTATTGTAAGACAAGTATTGCAACATCTCTCCAATATAGAAATTACAGCTATACTAGAAAAACTTACACAATACAAATACATTTTACTTACAGAACATTTACCCAATGGTACTTTTGCCCCCAATAAAGATATTATTTCTGGACAAGGCATACGCATTAAAAAACAAAGCGGATTGAACATTTTAAAACCACCATTTAATTTTCAAATAGTAGAAAAAAAAGAGTTTCTGTCTATGGATGTAGGTAATAAAAAAGGTGTTTTGAATACAACCTTGTATCAGGTTTTTTAGTTTTTTTTTTATAAACTTAACAGGTAAAAAACCTATAAAAAAACCACCTCAATTTTGAGGTGGTTTTGTATACTTAAAGACACTGTGTGTCTTACATATAATCTTCTATTGGGTTGCAAGAACAAATTAAATTTCTGTCACCATAAGCATCATCAACTCTGCGTACAGTAGGCCAAAATTTATTGTCTGCAATGTATGGCAAAGGAAAAGCTGCTTGTTTTCTGCTGTAAGGTAAATCCCAATTATCTGCAGTTAACATTTCTTGTGTGTGTGGTGCATTTTTTAAAGGGTTGTTGTCATCCTCTTTGGTCGCATTTTTAATTTCTTCACGTATAGAAATCATAGCATCACAAAAACGATCTAACTCTGCAATAGATTCAGATTCTGTAGGTTCAATCATCATAGTGCCACCTACAGGAAAAGATACTGTTGGTGCATGGAAACCATAATCCATCAAACGTTTGGCAATGTCTACCACTTCAATTCCGTTGTTTTTAAAATCTCTACAATCTATTATCATTTCGTGTGCTGCACGTCCTTTTTCACCTGTATATAAGGTTTTATAATGTCCTTGTAAACGCTCTTTAATATAGTTGGCATTTAAAATGGCGTTTTTAGTAGAATTGGTTAATCCTCTAAAACCTAACATGGTAATGTACCCATAAGAAATTAAACAAGCCAAAGCAGATCCCCAAGGAGCAGCAGAAATCGCAGTTATGGCGTCTTTGCCACCTGTTTTTATCATTGGGTTTGTAGGTAAAAAAGGCACTAATTGTGGTGCTACACAAATTGGGCCAACTCCTGGACCACCTCCACCATGCGGAATGGCAAAAGTTTTGTGTAGGTTTAAGTGACAAACGTCTGCACCAATAGTTGCAGGATTTGTTAAACCTACTTGAGCATTCATATTGGCACCATCCATATAGACTTGGCCACCATTATCGTGAATTATTTTAGTAATTTCTTGAATTTCGCTTTCAAAAACACCATGTGTAGATGGATAGGTAACCATTAAGGCTGCTAAATTATCTTGGTGTTTTTCTGCTTTTTCTCTTAAATCAGCAACATCTATATTTCCGTTTTCGGCAGTTTTAGTAACCACAACTTTCATACCAGCCATTACAGCAGATGCAGGGTTTGTACCATGTGCAGAAGCAGGAATTATACAAATATTTCTGTGTGATTCGTTTCTAGATTGGTGATAGGCTCTAATTGTCATTAAGCCAGCAAACTCACCTTGCGCACCAGAATTGGGTTGTAAAGATGTACCTGCAAAACCCGTAATAATATTTAATTGATGTTCTAGTTTTTGTAAAACTTCTTGGTAACCTTCTGCCTGATTTAAAGGTGCAAATGGATGTATGTTTCCCCATTGAGGATTGCTTAAAGGCAACATTTCTGAGGCTGCATTCAACTTCATGGTACAAGAACCTAAAGAAATCATAGAATGATTTAAAGCTAAATCTTTACGTTCTAACTTTTTAATATAACGCATCATGGCTGTTTCAGATTGATACGTATTAAAAATTTCGTTGTCTAAAAAAGAGGTGTTTCTAGCAATATTTTCCTTAATTATTTCAAAATTAGAGTGAAAAGGTTCTTGGGTTAAAATTTGAGAAAATTGTCCACTATAATCTTCGTTTAAAGGATTTTGACGAGGTTTTAATTGCTCAAAAATGGTAAACAATTGCATCAAATCTTTTTCTGTAGTTGCTTCGTTTATAGAAATAGACACCAAACTATCTGAAACGTAATTAAAGTTCACTTTAAACGATTCTGCAATTGGTTTTAATCTTATTGCATCAATTTCTACTAATAAGGTATCAAAATAAGAGGTATTAAGCTGTTTAAAACCAGCTTTATCAAAATAATTAGCAACTAATTTTGTTTTATTATGAACAGAATCTGCAATAAACTGGATACCTTCTTTACCATGATACACAGCATACATACCAGCCATTACTGCTAGTAAAACTTGTGCTGTACAAATGTTAGAGGTTGCTCTTTCTCTTTTAATATGTTGTTCTCGCGTTTGCAATGCCATGCGTAAAGCAAACTCACCATTTTTGTCTTTGGTAACACCAATAATACGCCCAGGAATACTTCTTTTATAAGCTTCTTTGGTAGCAAAATATGCTGCATGTGGCCCACCATACCCTAAAGGAATTCCAAAACGTTGGGTAGTACCAACCACTACAGATGCACCAAATTCTCCTGGAGCTTTTAATTTTACGAGTGATAAAATATCTGCTGCAACAGCAACTTTTATATCATTATTATTGGCTTTGGCAACAAAATCTTCGTAGTCAAAAACCTGCCCTAATTTTCCTGGATATTGTAAAATAGCACCAAAATAATCGTCTGCAAAATCAAATTCTTCATGATTGCCCACCACCAATTCTATACCAATGGGTGTAGATCTTGTTTGCAATAAGGATAAGGTTTGTGGTAAAATTTCATCAGAAACAAAAAACTTGTTAGCGCCTGCTTTTTTCTTTGCACGTTCTCTAACATCAAACAGCAAAGCCATGGCTTCTGCTGCGGCTGTAGACTCGTCTAACAAAGAAGCGTTTGCCAATTCCATACCTGTTAAATCGCAAACCATGGTTTGGAAATTTAACAGTGCCTCTAAACGCCCTTGAGCAATTTCTGCTTGGTAAGGTGTGTAAGCTGTATACCAACCTGGATTTTCTAAAATATTACGCTGTATCACACTGGGTACAATGGACTCATGATAGCCCAAACCAATGTAACTTTTAAATACTTTATTTTTATCTGCTAATGTTTTAATATGACCTAAATACTCATATTCGCTCATTGCAGGATCCAAATCTAAGTCGTTTTTTAAACGAATATTGTCTGGCACAGTTTCATTTATTAATTGTTCTAAGCTATCTGCTTTAATAGTTGAAAGCATTTTTTCTTGCTCCTTTTTATTAGGGCCGATATGTCTAAGTTGAAACGAATTTGTATTCATTAATTGAGTTTTGTTTTCGACTGATTTCAATCGATTTAGTATACGTTTTAACACCCAAAAAATTGCTTAATTTTAAGGATGCACAAAAATAAGCATTAAAAGAAATCTTTTTTAGTAGAATTCTAAGAATTTCTAGTTAATTATTAACTAAAATTGAATGTTATAAACAGATAGTTTATTTTTGTTTAATGAACATTTTACAAAAAATTTTTAGTTTTTACATCAACGCTAGTATTCATGTGGCTTTGGCTGTATACGCCTTTTTAAGACTCACTGAACAATATGTTAGTTTGCCTTATAATGAAAACTTAAATTATTTTATTTTTTTTGGTACCATTACAGGCTACAATTTTGTAAAATATGCAGGCGTTGCCAAATTGCATCATAGAAGTTTAACCAACAACTTAAAAATCATTCAGATTTTTTCTCTTATCTGCTTTATTGTCATGTGTTATTACATGTGTTTGGTGCCTTTTATAACCTTGCTTTTTTCTCTACCTTTTACCTTTTTAACTATTTTATATGCCATTCCTTTTTTAAGCGGATTTGATAAAAACTTACGACAAATTAGTTATTTAAAAATTATTGTAGTGGCTTTGGTTTGGACTGGTTTTACGGTTTTAATTCCGTATTTTGATACAGCACAAACACTAACCTATAATCTGTTTTTACTAAGCTTACAACGTTTTTTAATAGTGGTGGTTTTAATTTTACCTTTTGATATTAGAGATGTAAAGTATGATGCCATTTCACTGCAAACCATCCCCAAAAAAATAGGATTAGAAAAAACAAAAAGAGTAGGGCTTTCTTTGATGCTTTTTGCCTTATTAATAGAGTATGCAATTCATGCAGGAGATGGTTTTAAAAATGCCTTTATGGTCTTTTTTTTTATAATGCTCATTTTTTTGATGCGTGCCAAAATCAATCAATCTAAATATTATAGTTCTTTTTGGGTAGAATCTTTACCTATTATTTGGTGGTTGGTTCTTTTAGGATTTCATAATATTTTCTAGTTTTTTAGCACTATTTTATCAACTTATAGCTTAATGTAAAAAATTATAACAAATATCATAAAACTTTAAAATAGCTTTCTAATAAGCATTGATATTTGTAGTTTTACAAAGAATAAATCAACCAAGATTTTATAAGAAAATGATTACCAAGAAAAGAAATTATATTTTCGATTTTGATAGTACTTTAACACGTGTAGAGGCACTAGATGTTTTAGCAGAACTTACGCTAGAAAATAATCCTAAAAAAGAAGAAATTATTCAAGAAATAATAGATATTACTAATTTAGGAATTGATGGCGAAATTTCTTTTACAGAATCTTTAGAAAGACGTATTAAATTGCTAGAAGCCAATAAGTCAGATTTAGATGGTTTGGTTGAGGCTTTAAGAAAACAAGTCTCTAAATCGATAGAAAATAACAAAGAGTTTTTTGAAGAGTTTGCAGATGATATTTATGTAATTTCTTGCGGATTTAAAGAGTTTATAGACCCAATTGTGGCAGCATATAATATTCCATCAGAAAGAGTGTATGCCAATACTTTTGAGTTTGATAGCAATGGGAAAATCATTGGTTTTGATAGTGTGAATCCATTATCTCAGCACAATGGAAAAATCAAGTGTTTAAAAGATATGAACCTTGAAGGAGAAATACAAGTTATTGGCGATGGTTATAGCGATTATGTAACTCGTGAAGCTGGTGTAGCAGATAAGTTTTTTGCTTACACAGAAAACGTTTCAAGAGAAAAAACAACAGAAAACGCAGACCACATTGCCCCAAATTTAGATGAATTTTTATACATAAATAAGTTGCCTAGAAAAATAAGTTACCCAAAGAACAGAATTAAAATTTTATTATTAGAAAACGTACATTCAGATGCTTTTAAAAAGTTAACTTCTGATGGTTTTTCTGTAGAAACTGTATCTAAAAGTTTGTCTGAAGACGAATTGATAGAAAAAATAAAAGATGTACATGTTTTAGGAATCCGTTCTAAAACCAACGTTACACAAAAAGTAGTAGATGCTGCAGAAAAATTAATGGTAGTAAGTGCCTTTTGTATTGGTACCAAACAAATTGATTTAGATGCGTGTAAAGAAAAAGGAATTGTGGTCTTTAATGCACCTTATAGCAATACACGTTCTGTTGTAGAATTGGCAATTGGAGAAATTATTATGTTAATGCGTTCTGTATTTCAAAGAAGTACAGAAATACACAATGGTCAATGGCAAAAAACAGCAGCAGGTTCTAGAGAAGTGCGTAGTAAAAAATTAGGTATTGTTGGTTATGGTAATATTGGTAAGCAATTATCGGTTTTAGCAGAAGCTTTAGGTATGGATGTTTATTATTACGATGTTGAAGATAAGCTAGCCTTAGGTAACGCAACAAAAGTGAGTAATTTAGAAGCGTTATTGTCTATTTCGGATGCAGTTAGTTTGCACGTAGATGACAATGCAGCCAATAAAAACTTTTTTGGAGAAAGAGAAATTTCTCAAATGAAAGATGGAGCGGTTTTAGTAAACTTATCTAGAGGATTTGTAGTAGATATACCCGCATTAGTTGCTGCTTTAAAATCTAAAAAAATAGCAGGTGCAGCTATTGATGTTTATCCAGAAGAACCAAGAAAAAATGGCGAATTTATTACCGAATTAAAGGGACTAGATAACGTAATTTTGACACCTCACGTAGGTGGTAGTACAGAAGAAGCACAAAGAGATATTGCAGATTTTGTACCTAGCAAAATTATGGCATACATTAACTCTGGTAACACTGTAGATGCTGTAAACTTTCCAAACATTCGTTTGCCAAGACAAACCAATGCACACCGTTTTTTACACATTCATAAAAATGTACCAGGTGTGATGGCAAAAATTAATAAGATTTTAGCAAAATACGATCTGAATATCAACGGGCAATATTTATCTACAGACCCAAAAGTGGGTTATGTAATTACAGATTTAGATAAAGAATATAATAAAGAAGTAATAGACGAATTAAGAAAAGTAGAAGGGACTATTAAGTTTAGAGTCTTGTATTAAAATTGAAGTTTATAAAATATTAGACCTCATAGATGATATAATTTATGAGGTCTTTTTTGTTAAGTTATTCCAGTTTTTACAACAAAGATTTATAATGATTTAAAGTTTTAACTTATCTCTCAAATCAATAATATTTTTGTCTTTAATCCCTAAATAACGTCTACTGCCTAAGTATCTATTTTTGTTATATTCGTCATACAAAGGATGATTCGCATCCATAGAAGAAACATGTACATTTCCAGAAGCATGAATAAATTCTTGTTTATTATTTCCTAACCAAATACCTACATGTGTTACTCGTTGTTGTTTATTTAGGGTTGCTTTTTTTCCAAAAAATAATAAATCCCCTTTTTGCAAATCAGAAAAATTAAGGTTTACGTCTACTTTTTTACCAGCATGTATTTGTTGTGAGGCATCTCTAGGAATGATAAAACCATTCATTAAATACACCATTTTTGTAAAACCACTGCAATCCATTCCTTTGGCAGAAGTGCCGCCCCATAAATAAGGGAAGCCTTCCATGGTTTTTGCAATTTTTTCAACATTGCTTTCAGTTGGGTTTAAATTATCTAACCAAGCATCATACATCAGTGCTTCATCTCTTTTAATAAAACCTACTCTATTGTCGGGGTACGCGACTTTAACGTAATTAGGATGTAAGGAAACAAGCTTTAAAATCCCTCCTAAAGAAATGTCAGAAACAATACTGGCATTAGTGCTTTTATCATCATAAACATAACCAAAATTTTTGGTGTAAATTATTTTTTTATTATTGTCCCATTGGTCAAGTTCTTCTTTATTCATTAAGGTAATTCCACCTTTATCAACCCAAGAAATATACTTGTCTGGGGTTTGTATTCTGTAAAAATCGCCCTCTTTATCTAGTACTTTTAAAGACATTCCTAGCAAACCTTGTGTACCTAATTCTGCAGAATGTTTAGGTGCAGATCTAATATTAATAACAGAATTTCTAGCAACAGCATATTTTTTATTACTTACAGTAGTATCTGGTAAAACTCTAATTTTATTTATAAATTTAACCTCTAAAGATTTTAAACTATCTAATAATTTTAGATAGGCTTCTTTTTTATCAGTTTTGCCAGTTACAATAATTTTATCATCAGAATAATCGAAATTAATATTAAAAATGGCAACTCTTTTGTCTGGTGCATATTGCTCTTGTATGCTTCTACTTACACTTTTTAAACCAGAAATTAATTTAGTATTGTTGCTGCAAGAAAACAATAGAATTACAATTAATAAAGAGAAGATTTTTGTGATTTTCATAAAAACATTTTTAACATTTTATCACAATAAAGATACTAATTTATTCATTTAAAATTATTTCTAAATTTAGAGTTTTTTATTTTTGGGAAGAATCAATTTTAAAGATGAAAAATAGATAGACGAACATCGTTATTTGTTAAAACCGCCAGTTGGTAACAAATAAGTTTAACACTACTGTGAATATATTATAATGGTAGTTGGTGGGTGGGCTAATCAATAGAAAAGACTACTGTTATAGCGAAACACCATTTTATTTGTGCCAATTACAGGATAAATAATTGGGTACAAAAGATTGGTGATCAAGCTAATTGTTAATCGGTAATAACCTTGTATTAGATGTTTAAGTTAATGGTTTTGTTTTTAGTTAACTGAAACTTCGCATCATTATATTTTGGTGGTCTTATAAAACCTTTTGTGTTGTTAGAAAAACCATAATCTTCTTTTGGGATTCCAATAAAATTGGTGTCCATTTTGTTGTTGTTGTTTTCGTCATGAAAAAATGAAACAGCATATTCCCCTTTTGGAATATCTTTAAAAATATACGTTGTTTGTTTATCTATAATTTTTACAATGCCACCTTTAAAACTTTTTTTTAAAAAAGCTTCTCTTTTATCATATAACGCAACCAAAACGTTGCCTTTATTAGAGCTTAAGCCAGTAATGTTAATGGTTAAATTATACGTTTTTTCTTGTGCGTTTGTTGTAAGTATTCTCCCCAAAATAATGGCTACAATTAAGATTAATTTTTTCATGTTGTGAAGGGTTTTCTATTAAAAATAGCTGTAATTATTGTTTTTCTAAAACCGATGCTAAAGTAGCAAAATCATCATCAATAATTAGACCTTTTAAATTTACTAAAAAGGAATTTATTAATAGCGAAAAATAAAACAGATTTCAAAGATTTATATCGTGTTGTATTGATTAGGTTTTAATTAAACTTACTTTTAATTTCCTGAAGTGATATATCCGAATTTATGAATTCAGTAATAATATTAAAGCGTAATTCTTCAATTTTTAAGTCAAAATAATTTACCCATTTATCATCTTTAAGTAAATGATTTATTTGTTTTATTCTTTTTTGAGCTTCGGTATATGTAAATAAATAATGATTAGTTTCTTCTTTTGTTGGCTTTATTGTGGTTTTTTTAGCCTCAAAATCAACTTTAATGAAAAATATTTTTTCTGATGAATTGATAGGGTAGAAGTCTGCCCATTTTGCAAAACCAATTACAAATTGCTGGTTTTTATAATTGTTATTAGCTATCAATCTCCACCTACAATTAGCAACACGCCCCCAATGATTCGATTTTCTATACACGCCTTTCTCTGTATAAAAATAGGTGCTGTTAGATTTACTTTTGTAATAGGTGTTTTCTGGAAATTGAAAATCATCAACTTGTTGAAACTCGCAAAAAGTATGTTTAAAAAAGTTGGTTTGATTGTAAGTTTTCAAAAACATTTTTTGGTAAAAATAGTTAAAAGTCATAAAAAAACGCAACCAAATTAATGATTGCGTTTTCAATTTATATAGATTCTGAACTAGGTTCAGAGATTGGACTTATTTTACTTCCTCGAAATCTACATCCTCTACATTATCACCTTCATCTGCATTACCAGCTTCTGGTTGTGCTTGTTGTGCACCGGCATCTGCACCACCTTGTGCAGCATACATTTCTTCTGAGGCAGCTTTCCAAGCTTCATTTATCTTTTCCATAGCAGCATCTATTTGTGCTAAGTCTTTAGATTCATGAGCAGCTTTTAATTCTGTTAAAGCAGCTTCAATAGGTTCTTTTTTATCTGCTGATAATTTATCACCAAACTCCTTTAATTGATTTTCTGTTTGGAAAATCATAGAATCTGCACCATTTACTTTTTCAGCAGTTTCTTTTGCAACCTTATCAGCATCTGCATTTGCTTCTGCTTCTTGCTTCATTTTTTCGATTTCTTCTTCAGATAAACCAGAAGATGCTTCTATACGAATATCTTGAGATTTTCCTGTAGCTTTATCTACTGCAGAAACTTTAATAATTCCGTTTGCATCAATATCAAAGGTTACTTCAATTTGTGGTACACCTCTTTGTGCTGGTGGAATATCTGTTAATTGGAAACGTCCAATTGTTTTATTATCAGCAGCCATTGCTCTTTCACCTTGTAATACATGGATGTCTACAGAAGGTTGATTGTCTACTGCTGTTGAAAATACTTGTGATTTTTTTGTTGGTATTGTTGTATTTGCATCAATTAATTTTGTGAATACATTACCCATTGTTTCAATACCTAATGATAATGGTGTAACATCTAATAAAAGAACGTCTTTTACATCACCCGTTAAAACACCTCCTTGTATTGCAGCACCTAAAGCAACAACTTCATCTGGATTTACACCTTTACTTGGTGTTTTTCCAAAGAATTTTTCTACAGCTTCTTGTACAGCAGGTATTCTTGTAGATCCACCAACTAAAACTATTTCATCAATATCAGACTTAGATAAATCTGCATTTTTTAAAGCAGTTTCACAAGGCTGTATGGTTCTTTTTACTAAATCATCAATTAATTGCTCAAATTTTGATTTAGACAAAGTTCTTACCAAGTGTTTTGGTCCGCTTGCAGTTGCAGTTACATAGGGCAAGTTAATTTCTGTAGAAGAAGAAGAAGATAATTCAATTTTAGCTTTTTCGGCAGCTTCTTTTAAACGTTGTAAAGCCATTGGATCTTCTCTTAAATCCATGTTTTCATCAGCTTTAAACTCTTCTGCTAACCAGTTGATTATTTTTTCATCAACATCATCTCCACCTAAATGTGTATCACCATCAGTAGCTAATACTTCAAATACACCATCTCCTAATTCTAAGATAGAAACATCATGTGTACCACCACCAAAATCAAAAACAACAATTTTTTTATCATCATTAGACTTGTCTAAACCGTAAGCTAAAGCAGCTGCAGTTGGTTCATTTATGATTCTTCTAACTTTTAAACCAGCAATTTCTCCGGCTTCTTTTGTAGCTTGTCTTTGTGCATCATTAAAATATGCAGGAACTGTAATTACAGCTTCAGCAACATCTGAACCTAAGTAATCCTCAGCAGTTTTTTTCATTTTCTGTAACACCATTGCAGAAATTTCTTGTGGCGTATATAAACGACCGTCTATATCTACTCTTGGTGTATCATTATCACCTTTTACTACTTTATAAGGAACTCTTTTTACTTCTTTAGAAGATTCAGAAAACTTATTACCCATAAAACGTTTAATAGAGTATATCGTTTTTGTTGGGTTTGTTACCGCTTGTCTTTTGGCAGGGTCTCCAATTTTACGTTCTCCACCTTCTACAAATGCAACTATAGATGGTGTTGTTCTTTTTCCTTCAGCATTAGGTATTACCACTGGCTCATTACCTTCCATTACAGAAACACAAGAGTTGGTTGTACCTAAATCGATTCCAATTATTTTACTCATAATATTTATTTTAATAATTTTTTAATTCAATTTTACGTTTACAAATAGTCAAAGTGTGTGCCATCTACTTTTTTATAGAAAATTGTCAGTTTTTTTATTTTTTAATGAAAAATTATGTGACATGTTGACATATTTTCGTCTAATTTATTTAAAGAAATAACAATATTTTAAATTTATCTATTGAAATTACTACTTAAGTTTAAATAATATTTTGATTGATTTTAAAAGTTTAAAACTTTATACAGATAATTAACGAAAAAGTGGTTTTAAATAAGCAATTTATGGAAAGTAAAAACCTGCGTTCTAATATCTAATTATTAACTGCTGAAACTAAAGTTTTAGAGGCATTAATCTTTAAAGCAGTTATAGAAACTGTTTCTTGCTTTAAAGCTAAAGAATTAGACGAAGGTATTGAAGAGGTTTTAGAAAGAATTGAAAAGTCTGAAAATAAAATATAGTACTATAACTTTCGATATGCTAATTGAAAAATTTGAAAAAAGTCAGTTTACAGAATGAAATAAAAAGGTATTATTAAATTATGTAAAAAAATAAAGCTTATTTAGTTGTATTTTTTACATTTACATTAAATAAATTGATTAATTTTAACAATATCGCAATTTATAAGTGTTTTTGATATGCTAAAAATTGGTGTGGGGCCATCAAGCTCGCACACTTTAGGTCCTTGGAGAGCCGCACAAGCCTATATTTCTAAAATTAGAGCAAATAATAAATTTGATTTGATTGATGAAATAAAGGTAGATTTATATGGTTCACTTTCTTTAACAGGAAAAGGACATGCTACAGATCTATCTATTTTATTAGGTTTAAGTGAGGCAGATCCAGAATATATACCTATAGAAGATATTTTTATAATTGTTGATAGAATTAATACCCAAGAAGAAATTATTTTTAAAGGAGGTAAAACCATCCCTTTTTATAAAAATTCAATTATTTTTAATAGAGAGTTTTTACCTTTTCATCCAAATGGTCTTACTTTTAGGGGTTTTTTAAAAGGTGAAGAAATTTCTAATCAAACGTATTTTTCTATTGGAGGTGGATTTATTGTTCAAGAAAACGACCATTTAGAACAAGAATTAAACATTGATAAAAAGAATTTTCCTTTTCCTATAAATAAAGCCATTCAGTTAGAAGATTATTGTGAGAAAGAACATAAAACCATTTCTGAAATTGTTTTGTTAAACGAGCTCGAATTAAATTCAGCAGAATTTATAGACAAAGAATTGTGTAGAATTTGGGAGACCATGTTAGAATGTATGTACATAGGTTGTCATACAGAAGGCAAGCTTCCAGGAGGTTTAAATGTGAAAAGGCGTGCTTACGAAACGCATCAAAAATTAATAAAAGATGGTGTTTATAATAATCCTCAACAATGGACTGCTGCTATAAGAAATACAGAAGTGAAATTTAGAGAAATTTTAAAATGGGTAAGTTGTTTTGCACTTTCTGTTAATGAAGTAAATGCCTCTTTAGGAAGAGTTGTAACAGCTCCAACAAATGGAAGTGCAGGTGTAATTCCTGCAGTTTTAATGTACTATTTGGTGATTGAAAATCATACTGCAGATTTTGAACATATTAAAAAATTCTTATAAACTGTAGGCGAAATTGGTAGCATTTTTAAGAAAAACGCCCCCATTTCTGCAGCAATGGGGGGTGTCAAGCAGAAATTGGTGTTTCTTCTGCTATGGCTGCAGCTGCTTTAACTGAATTGTTAGGTGGTACAGTAGCACAATGTTTAGTAGCAGCAGAAATAGCGATGGAACATCACTTAGGTTTAACTTGTGATCCTATTGGTGGTTTGGTGCAAATACCTTGTATAGAAAGAAATGCCATGGGAGCTATAAAAGCAATTAACGCTGCAGAAATGGCTTTAGAAACCGATCCCAAAGATGTAAAAGTGCCTTTAGATACAGTAATTGATACAATGTGGGAAACTGCAAAAGACATGAATAAAAATTACAAAGAAACTTCTGAAGGTGGTTTGGCAGTTACAGTTAGAATGGCAGATTGTTAATATAAAAAAACCCAAAAACTATACGTTTTTGGGTTTTAATTGTCGTTTGAACGATTATTATTTTGAGTTTTCAGTAGCTAAAGAATAGATTACTAACCCGAAACCAATTTTGTTAATTGCATCTCCAATGTTGTAAACAACGTCAAGATTTAAACCACCAAAAATACCTTCATACCATCCAGGTGTTCCTGCCATGTATCCAATAGGATAGATAACCCATCCAACTAAAACAAACCAACATAGCGCTTTGTGAGCTTTTAATACTGATCCACCAGCTTCTACAGCTAGTTTTTTCGCACTTCCTAACCAGATATCGTAAGCAATTGCAAAATAGGCAGCTCCAGAAATTAATCCCCATAACCAAGCATTTGGTCTGTCAATTACTTCTCCTACATAACCAGTTACCAACATTATCACAGAAAATAATATCATTCTCCACATTAATGATTTTTTAGCACCAGCTACTTTTAATATCAAGTAGAATTCAACACACATTAATGGTACTGTAAGAATCCAGTCTACATATCTAAAGAAAGTTGGTGATTCTGCATTAGCAGCCCAATAATCTCTCATGTAAAGGTAGTGAACAGCGGCAATAAATGTAATTAAACCGGAAACTAGAATGGAGGTTCTCCATTTTTTATCAAAACTGTTCATTGATAAAAAGAAAAATGCTGATGCAGCCATCATAGCCATACATCCTACAAAAAATGTAAAACCTACATAATCGTCTGGGGCCATTTTAGAAACAGCTAAAAAACTTGTAAAATTCATAATAAAAATAATTAAGTTAGTATTAGTTTTGTTTAATCTTTTTTAATAAAGATATAACAAACTTACAATATAAAAATGATATATTTGTAATATGAGAGATGAAATTTTTACACATTATCAAAATTTTATGATATTTTTTACATTTTTACTGTTCTGGTTTGGGATACAATTCGGAGAAATTGTAGAGGATTCATTTGCGTTTTTCCTAGTGATAACAATAGGTATACTTCACGGAGCCAATGACTTATTAATTCTTTCTAAGAGAAATTTTGCATCAAATAAATATGTTAATAAAAATTTACTTATCTATCTATTTATGATTGGTTTATGTGTTTTATTGTTCTTTTTGAACTCTTTTTTAGCAATAATTATCTTTATTATAATTAGTGCTTTTCATTTTGGAGAGGAACATTTTTCAGAAAAAATAAAACAAAATAGTATTAAAAGCTACTTTTATTTTTTTGTTTATGGCTTAATTGTATTTGCAATGCTTTTTTATAATTCGGAAATACAGCTAAAAGAAATAATGATAGATTTAGTTGGTGTTTCTTTTAGTCCTTTCCTTGTAAAGTTAATTTTACTTATTAGTGGGCTTTTGTTTTTACTAATGAGTATCTACTTTTATTTCAAAAAACAAATTTCTATTAAAACAATTATGAAAGAATTATTTTATTTAATGTTTCTTTTTTTGGTTTTTAAAACTACCTCTTTGATTTTTGGCTTTGCTATTTATTTTATTCTCTGGCATTCACTACCATCTATACTACATCAAGTTTTATTTTTATCTGGAGAGGTAAATAAGCAAACAATTCTAAAATTTATTAAAAAGGCTCTTTTGTTTTGGGTAATTAGTGCAGTAGGTATTTTATTACTTTACTTTTTAACACCGTCGTTAAAGCTTTTTTCTTCTAGCTTATTTGCAGTTTTGTTTGCGGTTACAGCACCACACATGTGGGTAATGTCTTCTATGAAGACTAACGGGTAAAAACCAAATTATTACCAGAAGACATTTCTTCAGAAAAACCGTAACCTTCTATATTAAATCCTTTTAAGTCTTCTATGGTTTCTATATTGTTTTCTACAATATATCTAACCATATAACCACGTGCCATTTTAGCATAGGTCATAATGGTTTTGTATTGTCCGTTTTTAAAATCTTTAAATACAGGTGTTATCATTGGCACTTTTAAAACTTTTTTAGGCAATGCTTTAAAGTATTCTGTACTTGCTAAATTAATTAGTAATTCGTCTTCTTTTAGTTCTTCATTTAAAGATTTTGCCAAAGCATCATCCCAAAATTGGTATAAATTATCTTTTTTGCCTACTTTTATTTTTGTGCCCATTTCTAATCTATAAGGTTGTATTAAATCTAAAGGCTTTAATAAACCATATAAACCCGATAAAATTCTTAATTTGTCTTGTAAAAAAGGAATTTTATCTTCGTGTAAAGAGTTTACATCAATTCCTTGAAAAACAGCGCCTGTAAATGCGTAAATAGCTTGTTTCGCATTTTTTTTTGTAAATGGTATTTTCCAATTTTGATTTCTATCATAATTTAAAGCTGCTAAATCATCAGAAATAGACATTAAACTAGAAAGCTTGTTTTTAGATAGTGTTTTTAGTTTTTTATTTAATTTTTGAGATTCTTCTAAAAAACGAGGTTGTGTATGCAAAGTTGTAGGTACTTTGCTTTCGAAATCTAAAGATTTTGCAGGTGAGATAATGATTTTCATTATAGATGTATAACTTTTTATTGTTAAAATTTTTCTAGGTAAAAATACTAAGGATTAAAATAATTGTCAAACAAAGACCGTATTTTCTATTGATAAATGCATCTATAAAATTTATAGAGTACAGGGGTAAAAATATTAACAACTCTTAAATTTAAAGATTAAGAATCAAAAAATAAACTATCTAATTGGCATAGCTAGTTTTTTGGTAGAATTTTAAGTAAATAAATTTTCTTATTCAGAAGTGTATCACTATTAGTAGGATTTAAACTAACAAAGAGTTTAGGTAAAGAGTAACAGGTTTAATCTCTTGTTAAATATAAAAATAGAATGGTTGCATAACAACTATTCTCTTTTTTCTTTTGTATTTTAGTCTCTAAAATTTAAACCAATGAAAAAAATTACTTTTTTAATTTTATTAATTTCAAATGTTAGTTTTACTCAAACAGACAGTAAAATTTACGATATTATTAATACTGTCTCAGTAGATAGACTTAAAGCAGATGTAAAAACGCTTACAGAATTTGGCACCAGAAACACTTTTTCTGATACCATTTCTAATACAAGAGGTATTGGTGCTGCAAGACGTTGGATAAAGTCTGAATTTGATAAGATTTCTAGTGATTGTAACAACTGTATTAATGTCTTTTATCAAAAAGATTTGGTAACTACAGAAATGAGTAAAAGAGTACCTCATGATGCTTATGTTGTAAATGTTGTTGCAATACAAAAAGGAACCAAATATCCAAATAGATATATTATTATGAGTGGAGATATAGACTCTAGAAATAGTGATGGTTCTAACTTTACAAAAGATGCACCAGGAGCCAATGATAATGCATCTGGTATGGCGGGTACTATTGAAGCAGCAAGAGTTTTAAGTAAATATAAATTTGAAAGTAGTATTATTTATGTAGGTCTTTCGGGTGAAGAACAAGGTCTTTTTGGTGGTGCAGGATTAGCAAAATACGCTAAAGAAAAAGGATGGGATATTATTGGAATTTTAAATAATGATATGATTGGAAACATTGAAGGTGTAGATGGTGTTATAGACAATCGTTCTTTTAGGATTTTTAGTGAACCAGTTCCTGCAAACGAAACAGAAAGACAAAGAAGAATGCGTAGATTTTACGGTGGTGAAGTTGATGGTATTTCAAGACAATTAGCAAGATATGTGCATAAAACAACCAAAACATATATGCCAGAAATGAATCCGATGATGATTTATAGGTTGGATAGGTTTGGTAGAGGTGGGCACCACAGGCCTTTTAACGATTTAGGTTTTGCAGGTATTAGAATTATGGAGGCTCATGAAAACTATACACAACAACACCAAGATATTAGAACCGAAAATGGTATAAAATATGGTGATACTTTTGAGCATGTAAACTTTCCGTATGCTAAAAAATTAACAGCAGTAAACGCCATAAATTTAGCGAGTTTAGCTTGGGCACCAGCTGCACCTAAAGAAGTTGCTATTGGAGGTATTGTAGAAGCAAATGTAAGATTAAAATGGAGTAAAGTAGAAGGGGCAAAAGGTTATAAAATTTATTGGAGAGACACAACATCACCAATTTGGGATAATTCTAGATATGTAGAAACTACTGAGTTCGCTCTAGAAGGTATTGTAATAGATAATTTTTTCTTTGGTGTTGCTTCAGTTGGAGAAAATGGACATGAAAGCATGGTTATGTTTCCCAATAAAATTTGGAGATAAAAATTTATTGATTGTGTGTTTTCTTTCGAGAAAAACAAGAAAAGTCAAGTTACTTAAGTTGTAAAGTATCAAAAACTCCGTTTTTGTAATTGTAAAAAAGCAACATTATCAAGCACATCCTTAAAGATTGAGGATAAAAAAGCTAAAAAGTTAAAAATTGTTTATTTTAAAAAACCTCAAAATAAATTTTGAGGTTTTTATGATTTCGTTTTTTAGCTTATAATCCACTAATAAAACTGCCATAAGGGTCTTTAAACTGTGTGCCTTCTGTAAATCTTTGTTTGCTTAATTTACTAAACTCTACCAAAGCCCAGAGCACAAATTCTTTCATAAAATAAGTATCAGCATCATTCATATTGGGTTGATGTTCTTTTAAAAAGTCGTTTAAGGGTTTTATTTTGTCTAAGGCATTTTTGTACTGTTGTTCGGTGTATTCTTCTAACAGTTCAAAATCTTCTTCTGCATTAAAAAACCAAGAAACAATAACGTCGTAAACAGTTTCTTCACCTTGTTTTTCTAGTTTTTTAATTTCTGGAAAATAATCTGGAAATAAAGTTTTAATAGCTTTTCTAATTAAATTTTCTGCAACAATGTGAGCGCCTTCTTGCTCACCTTCATACACTAATTCTACTTTACCGGTAATGGCTGGTATAATTCCGTCAAAATCGCTTAAACGAATCACAGTATGTTCATCTCCAGAAATTAAGGCACGTCTTTCTGCTGTACTTAAAAGATTTTCAAATGCAGAGATACTTAAACGTGCACTTACACCGCTTTTTGCATCAATATATTCACTTTCTCTAGCTTCAAAAACAATTTGTTCTAACAAATCTTTAGCCAATTCGGGTACTTCGATAAAGTCTTTTTGTGCATTTGCTTTGTTAGCTTCTTGTTGTGTAATGGTTTTGGCAGTTTCTATATCTTCTGGATAATGTGTTAAAATTTGTGAACCGATTCTGTCTTTTAAAGGTGTTACTATACTACCTCTATTGGTATAATCTTCTGGATTTGCTGTAAATACAAATTGCATATCTAAAGGCAATCTTAATTTAAAACCACGAATCTGAATATCACCTTCTTGTAAAATATTAAATAAAGCTACCTGAATTCTAGCTTGTAAATCGGGTAACTCATTAATTACAAAAATGCATCTATTGGCTCTTGGAATCATTCCATAATGAATAACTCTGTCATCTGCATAACTCAATTTTAAATTGGCTGCTTTTATTGGGTCTACATCACCAATTATGTCTGCTACAGTAACATCTGGTGTTGCTAGTTTTTCTGCAAAACGTTCGCTTCTGTGTAACCAAAAAATAGGTGTATCATCTCCTTTTTCTTTAATGATTTCTATAGCAAATCTAGAGATTGGTTTCACAGGGTCATCATTAATTTCTGAACCTGCTACAACAGGAATATATTCGTCTAATAAATTTACCATTAGTCTAGCCAAACGTGTTTTTGCTTGCCCACGTAAACCTAATAAATTGATATTGTGTTTGCTTAAAATAGCTCTTTCTAACTCAGGAATTACAGTGTTTTCATATCCATGTACACCTTTAAAAACGGTTTCTTTACTCATCATTTTACTGATAAGATTTTCGCGCAATTCGTCTTTAATAGATTTTGATTGATACCCTGATTTCTTTAACTCTCCTAGTGTTTTTATGTTTTCTAAATTCATCTTTAATTTATTATCCTCTAATTCTTTTTTTTCTATTGGTTTCATAATCTTCAAAAATCATTTCTCCTAAACCTTTTAAGCCTGTATAAAACGCTTTTCCTTGGTTAGCTTGTGTAAATGCCTTTATAAATTGCATTAAATAAGGGTCTTGGGCAATCATAAATGTGGTAATAGGAATGTGTAATTTTCTGGCTTGTTGTGCCATCCCATAACATTTATTTACAATGTATTTATCCAAACCGTTACTGTTTTTATAATATTTTCCGTCAGGCATTTTTAAGCAACTTGGTTTACCATCTGTAATCATAAAAATTTGTTTGTTGGTATTTTTTTTTCTACGCAATAAATCCATAGCTAAGTTTAATCCAGCCACGGTATTTGTATGGTAAGGGCCTACTTGTAAATAAGGTAAATCTTTAATTTTGATGGTCCAAGCATCATTACCAAATACTAAAATATCTAAGGTGTCCTTTGGGTAACGAGTAGTTATCAATTCAGCCAATGCCATAGCTACTTTTTTAGCGGGTGTAATTCTGTCTTCTCCATACAAAATCATAGAGTGGCTTATATCGATCATTAAAACAGTGCTCATTTGAGCTTTATGAAGTGTTTCTTCTACTACTAAATCATTTTCAGATAATGTAAAATCTCCAATTCCATTATTAATTTGTGCATTTCTGATGCTCTCAGTTATTGAAACTTTATCGAGATTATCTCCAAATTTATAAGCTCTAAAATCTCCTGTATGCTCATCTCCATTGCCGGGAGATTTACTTTTATGATTACCAGTACCACTTCTTTTAATTTTACCAAAAATTTGATTTAAAGCTTGTTGTCTAATTGCACGTTCTGTTTTGGCTGTTATTTTTGTGCCTGCAATTCCATCTCCTTCAATTTCTTCTTTGATGTAACCTTTCTTTTTTAGGTCCTCAATAAAATCATCAATGGTATAATTTTCGTCTGTTAATTTGTACTCTTTGTCTAAAGAACGCAACCATTCTATGGCTTCATCAAAATCGCCAGCAGTATGTGTAATTAATTCTTTAAAAATTTCAAAAAGTTTTTCAAAAGGCGATTTGTTTTTAGCCTCATAAGGTTTAAATACAAAACCAGTTCTTTTCTTATTATTTTTCATCACTATAAAAATACGGCTTTATCTAAGGCGTTAAAAATAATTAACATTGCTTTAATATATTTCAGGATTGTTTATTCTTATGATATATTACTCGATTCTTATTAATTTTAAACTTAGATAATATTAGTTATTGTTTATGTGTTAAGTATTTCAAGATATTTTAAAAGAAATTAAAGAAACAAATAAATAATCTTTATCAGAACCACAATTTATTCAATGGTTCTTTTTTATCTTTACAATATGGCAAAAATATTAATTACAGGAGGTACAGGTTTGGTAGGGTCTAGGTTAACGGAATTGCTTACTAAAAATAAACATGAGGTAAGAATTTTAAGCAGAACCCCAGAAGGTAAAAATGAATTTAAATGGGATATTTCTAATAATTATATTGATGAAAAAGCATTGACTGATATAGAGTATGTACTACATTTAGCAGGTGCGGGTATTGCAGATAAACGGTGGACAGATGCAAGAAAAAAAGTAATTATCGATAGTAGAGTAGATACAGCAAATTTAATTTTCAAGAAAATAAAAGCACAAAAAATTACCTTAAAAGGATTTATTTCTTCTTCTGGAAGTAATTATTACGGTGCAAAAACCACCGATAAAATTTATAAGGAAACAGACAATGCAGGTGATGATTATTTAGGTGAAGTTTGTCAAAAGTGGGAACAAGCGGCACATCAATTTGAAAAATTAAACATCCAGTAACAATTTTAAGAACAGGTGTGGTTCTTTCTAAAAAAGGAGGAGCTTTAGATCAAATGAAAACCCCAATTGTTGCTCCTTTAGGTTCTGGCAAACAATATATGGCTTGGATACATATAGATGATTTATGTGGTTTGTATATAAAGGCTGTAGAAGAAGATTTTACTGGTGTTTACAATGCTGTGTCACCAGAGTTTCATACTAGTAAAACTTTTTCTAAAACCTTAGCAAAAGCTATAAAAAGGCCGTTTTTAGCAATTAATGTTCCTGGCTTTTTGTTAAAATTAATTTTTGGTGAATTGGCTATCATACTTTTAGAGGGTAGTAGGTTGTCGTCAGAAAAAATAGCAGAAAAAGGATTTAATTTTCAATACAAAGAACTTAAAGAGGCACTAAATAACTTATAAATAGAAAAATGGGTGTCTGAAAAGTATTTTTAAAACTTACTTTTCTAACTTTAGTGAATTTGTTTTATGTAAACTAAATAATGCCTATTCACTAAGGTTAAAAGAGTCAATTTAAATACTTTTCAAACGAACTGCTTAATATTTTTAGTATAAAAAAATACTTTTAAAATTTTGTAGTGATGTTTAATGCTACATCGCTCCAAGTTTTAGAAATACCATCAGATCCAGTATGCAATGCTTCACAAACTTTATTTAATGAAGCTAGTGCATTTAAGGCATTCCAATTTGTAACATCCATTTTTGCACTCATTACAAATGTATTGTTTGCAATTGTATAAGAAAATGGTACTTTTTCTGATATACCGTTCATATTAATAAGTGCTGCACCAATAGAATCATTTTCTATAGTTAGTTTACCAGATAATAATTTTGTATTCTTCATAACACCAAAGAAAAACTTTTGTATTTTATAATCTCTACTTGAATCTTTAGTAAAAATACTACTTACAGGTATGGAAAATTCTGTATTATTTATTGCTTCTTTAATGGTGTTTCCTTTTCCTCCACTAGTAATATTTACTTGTCTGAATTGTCCTTTTACAGGTGTTTTTTCTGTAAACTTGTAAGCTGTAAAAACAATATCGTTTTCTGCTTTTTCTATAGAATATAAAGCGTTACTTTCTGTTTTATTGTTGTCTGAATCTGTTTTCTTTTCTGATTTACATGCCGTAAAGCTTAAAGAAATAGCGACTACTAATAGTATGATTTTTTTCATAATTACTTTTTATTTATTGGTTAAAATAGTGTTTGCTAGTTTTATATACTCTTCTTTTGCTTTTTTAGAGCTCATATCTTTAATCTGCATCCTCGCGTTTACTTTAAATGCACTTCTAATATTAGACTTATTATCATAAGAAAGTACTTTACCAGAGGTTGCTTTTTTATAGTATGCATAAAATTTTAGCATTACATCTGGTGCAACAGCTTCTTGTAATTTTGATACTTTATCAAAAGCTTCTTTAAATGCTATATCTAAGTCAGATTTCATGCTTATTTTGATGCAATAACTTGTGTGCCACCTTTAACTTTGTCACCTAAATTTACAGCTAGTTCTGTGCCTAAAGGGAGGTATAGATCTACTCTAGAGCCAAATTTTATAAAACCAGCGTCTGCACCTTGTATTGCTTTATCACCTTCTTTGGCATAGTTTACAATTCTTTTTGCAAGAGCACCTGCAATTTGCCTATATAAAACGTCTCCAAAAGATTTGTTGTTAATTACCACAGTAGTTCTTTCGTTTTCTGTAGATGCTTTTGGATGCCATGCAACTAAGTATTTACCTGGATGATATTTACTATATTTAATAATACCACTCATTGCATATCTAGTAACGTGTACATTTATGGGAGACATAAAAATAGAAACTTGTAATCTTTTGTCTTTAAAATATTCAGGTTCTTCTACTTCTTCTATCACAACAACTTTACCATCTACAGGAGCAATTATTGTATCATCATTTAAAGAAGTAAGTCTTTTTGGATTTCTAAAAAATTGAAGTACAGTAATTAAAAGTACAATAATTAAAACTTGTATTGCCTTGGTAACCCAATTTAGTTCTATCAATTTTTCTGCTGCCAAAATAGCAACAATAGCTAAAATAAAAGTAATAACAATAATTTTATATCCTTCTTTATGAAAACGAATCATACTTAAATAATAAAGTTAATATACAAATATACAAATGGAGCAGCAAACAACAAACTATCTAGTCTGTCTAAAATACCTCCATGACCTGGCATAATATTACCACTGTCTTTTATGTTTGCTTGTCTTTTAAGTTTAGATTCTATCAAATCTCCTATAGTGCCAATTACAGAAATAATAGATGCTATAATTAGCCAGTTTACCAGAGCGTATTCCTTATTTATTGTACTAATAATATAAGCAGCAACTAGCGTAAAGATAAATCCACCCAAAAAACCTTCTTGTGTTTTTTTAGGAGAAACAGAAACAAACAGTTTTTTCTTACCAAAGTTTTTACCCACTAAAAAAGCAAAACTATCATTCACCCAAATAAGTACTAATATCGATATCATTAAATAAGGTGTGTAATTTTGATTTTTAAAAGGTAATAATATTAAAAAACAAAATGAAAAAATTAGGTATCTAATAGTTAAACCTAGTTTTTGCCTATCGGTAGAATACGTAATTTCTTCTTTTGCAAATAACTGGTAAATTAAATATAATGAGGATAAAATGTTGATGGTAAGGATGCCTGTAATAGCATAGCTTGTAGGTCTTTTAATCATTAAAAATAAAGTGATTCCGAAAAAAATATATGTAATTATACTTTTAAATTGTATTAATTTAGAAAGCTCCCAAATACAAAGTACACTAAATATGCTTACTAAAGCTATGTAAGATTCTTTAGAAAAAAGAATAGCAGAAACAAAAATTAAAACGTAAATAATTCCAGAAAAACTCCTTCTTAAAAGGTTGCGCATATTATAAATCTTCTAATAGCAGCAAATATAAGTTTTTTGTGTTACTGTTACCGTAGTTTAGAAAATTATCATCATTTTTATTGATTTCGTAATTTTTTATTGATGATATATTAGTAGGTATTGCCCCTTTGTAGTTGGTTTTAATACCTGTTAAACCTTCGCCTGTATTTTTAACCAATTGGCTAGTAGTTGCATAGACAATAAAGTTTTCTGATAATTCAGATAGCTTTGTGCTTTTTAATTGATTAGATGAAAAAAGTATATCGCCATTATCTGCAATTAAATGCTCGCAAGTTGTAAAAAACGGAATGTTTTTTTTTAACTCTGTATCTAACAAAACTTCTTTTTCGTCCAAAAAAGTATTTAATTCTTTGTTAGTTANAAGGGCATTTTTCCAGTTATTTTCTGATAATATATAACTAAGGTTTTGTTTTATTTCTTCTTTTTTAAGACAATATAAGAACTTGCCACCCTTTTCAATAAAATTGTGTACAAATAAATCGTCTAAAGATAAATCTACTTCCTGTTTTTGAATTTCTTTATCTTCCTTATTAGATGTGTTAAATAGTTTTTTAAAAAAGTTCATTATATAATTAAAGGTTTTATAATTATTCTTCAGTGCCTTCTGTTACTGGGGGAATATTTATTTCTGCTTCAATTTTTTTTGGGTCTTTTATTGCTACATCCAAAGCTTCAAAAGGTCTTTTGCCAAATATTTTTTCTAAATCGTTTTTAAAGATAACTTCTTTTTCTAGAAGCAACTCTGCAAGTATAGTTAATTTTTCTTTATTATCTGTTAATAGTTTGATAGCTCTTGCATATTGGGTTTCTATCATTTTAGAAATTTCTTCATCAATTTTTTTGGCAGTATCATCACTATAAGGTTTAACAAAGGTATCATTTCCAGAAGAATCGTAATAGGTTATGTTACCAACTTCGTCATTTAAGCCATACACAGTTACCATTGCTCTGGCTTGCTTGGTTATTTTTTCTAAATCGCTTAAAGCGCCTGTAGATATTTTATCAAAGATGATTTTTTCAGCAGCTCTTCCTCCTAAAGTAGCACACATTTCATCTAACATTTGTTCTGTTTGTACTATTAACCTCTCTGCAGGTAAATACCAAGCTGCGCCTAAAGATTGTCCTCTTGGTACAATAGTTACTTTCACTAAAGGGGCTGCATGTTCTAGCATCCAGCTTACAGTTGCATGACCCGCTTCATGAAAAGCAATTACTTTTTTCTCTTTTGGTGTAATTACTTTGTTTTTCTTTTCTAAACCACCTACAATTCTATCTACAGCATCTAAGAAATCTTGATGATGTATTGCTTTTTTACTATTTCTAGCTGCAATTAAAGCAGCTTCATTACACATATTCGCAATATCAGCACCTGAAAAACCAGGTGTTTGTTGTGCTAAAAACTCTAAGTTTACATCATCTGCAAGTTTTAAAGGTTTAATATGTACTTCAAAAATTGCTTGACGCTCATTAATGTTTGGTAGGTCTACATAAATCTGTCTGTCAAAACGCCCTGCTCTCATTAAAGCGCTGTCTAAAACATCTGCTCTGTTAGTTGCTGCAATTACAATTACATTGGTATCTGTACCAAAACCATCCATCTCTGTAAGTAATTGATTTAGTGTGTTTTCGCGTTCATCGTTACCACCTGTCATACTATTTTTACCACGAGCTCTACCAATGGCATCAATTTCATCAATAAAAATAATAGAAGGCGATTTTTGGGCAGCTTGTTTAAATAAATCTCTCACTCTAGATGCACCCACACCTACAAACATTTCTACAAAATCTGATCCAGATAAAGAGAAAAATGGTACTTCTGCTTCACCAGCAACTGCTTTTGCAAGTAATGTTTTACCAGTTCCTGGAGGTCCTACTAATAAGGCGCCTTTAGGAATTTTACCACCTAAAGAAGTATATTTTTCTGGGTTTTTAAGAAAATCTACAATTTCTTGTACTTCTTCTTTTGCACCTTCTAAACCTGCAACATTCTCGAATGTAGTTTTTACTTTTGTGTCTTTGTCAAATAATTTTGCTTTTGATTTTCCGATGCTAAAAATTTGTCCTCCACCACCAGATCCAGCACCACCACCAGACATTCTTCGCATAAAAAACAACCATATTGCAATTAAAATAATAAATGGTAAAAAGCCTATTAAAGTATCTANCATACTTGTTCTGCTTTCATTTTTNAAGTCGAATGTTAAGTCGTTTTCTTTTTTGGCTTGTTCTAAATCATTTTCAAAATTTTGTAAATCACCAAAATTGTACTCGTATAAAGATGAACCTTTTCTATAAAAAGCAGAATTGATTAATTTTTGGTATTTAGTTTTTTTTAGAGCTTCATCTTTTATAAAAATTTGAGCAATATTTTTATTAATCACGACAATTTTAGAAATATCGTTTTCCTCTAATACGCCATTAAACTCGTTTTTAGAGATACTTTTAGAGGCTAAATCTCCACTACTAAAAAACTGAAAACTTATAATTAGTAAGAAAATGGCACCATAAATCCAGTATGAATTAAACTTAAATTTTGGCGAATTTGTTTTGTTGTCTTTATTAGAATCTTTCATTATTTTGTCTAAAATTTAAGCAGGTTTAATTTCTGTGATTTTTGCATCACCCCAAAGGCTTTCTAGGTCGTAAAAGTCTCTAACATGTTTCTGAAAAACATGAACAACTACATTTACGTAATCCATTAAAACCCATTCTGCAATACCTTCTCCTTCTACGTGCCAAGGTTTGTCTTTAATATGTTTGCTAACTGTTTTTTGTACTGAGCCAGAAATTGCGTTTACTTGTGTGTTTGAGTTCCCTGTACAGATAATAAAATAATCGCACACAGTATTTTCTATTTCTCGTAAGTCTAGTAATTGAATGTTTTCTCCTTTAACTTCTTCAATACCTTGAATGATAACAGCGATTAAATCGTCTGTGCTTACTTGTTTTTTTGTCATTAACTTTTTTCTAATTTAAACGCAAAGTTATTATTTTTTTGCGACTATTTTGCCTAATTTTGAACTACTTTACACTTTATTTAACAGTTGAAAATAATCAAACTTAATGCCATTGCATCTACCAATTCTTTTTTAAAAGAAATGGCAAAAGATTCTGTCTTAGAAAATTTTACGGTGGTACAAACCGAAAATCAATTAAATGGTAGGGGGCAACAATACGCTAAATGGGTTTCTGAACCTTTTAAAAACTTGACTTTTAGCGTCTTTGTAAAGTTTGCTGATTTTAATTTTTTAGACAAAAAATATTTAAATTTTGCTGTTTCTTTAGCTGTTTTTGAGGTTTTAAAAGAACAAAAAATTAAAAATATTGCGATAAAATGGCCTAACGACATTCTGTCAGGAAAGCAAAAAATATGTGGAATTTTAATAGAAAATAATATAAAAGGAACAAAAATTAATTCTTCTGTAATAGGAATTGGTTTAAATGTGAATCAAAAATTATTTTCTAAAAGCTTACAAAATGTTTCTTCTTTAAGTAAAATTTCTGGTAAATTTTTTGATTTAGATGTTTTACTAAAAAAAATCACTGTTAAGTTAAAGCTAAAAATTAAACAATTAGAAAAGCAAGATTTTAAAAGTTTAGAAACAAATTACTTAAATGTATTATTCAAAAAAAACATCCCAACTATGTTTAAAGATAGTAAAGATGTTTTGTTTATGGGAATCATTAGAGGTATTTCTAACGATGGTAAACTTCAAGTAGAACTAGAAAACGAAACTATGGTAGAATTCGGAATCAAAGAGATTGCTATGGTTTAAAGGTTTCCTATATTTTCGGATAATGTATCTACAAATTTAGTTAATGGCTTTTTAATCATCATTGCCATCATTGGGTTAAAATCTCCATTAAAATGTAAAGAAACTTCGCTTTTAGTTTCTTCAATTTTAGCAATATCTGCAGCCAATGTAAATGGTAATTTACTGCTTGCAGCACCTAAAGTAATGTTAGAAAACGGTGTTTTTTCCTTTAAAACTAATCTAATTTCTGGCATACCAGGCAAACCAAATAAAAAAGAATCTCCATCAACTTCAAATTTATTGATGTTTTCTGGCATAATTTTCTCGAAATTATTTAAATTAGAAAAAAAATTAAACAATTCTTCTTGCGATTTTTCTACAGTTACATTTGTTCCTTCTATGTTCATTTATTTACCTTTTATTGTTTCCAAATACTTGGACTTGATCTCCATTCTTGTAGTGTAATTAGTTCTTTTTCAGAAATATAATTACTGTCTAAAGCTTGTTCTAATAAGTTTTCGTAATTGCTTAAAGTGGTAAGCTCAACATTTTTTTCTTTAAAGTTTTCGGTAGCAATATCAAAACCATAAGAAAAAATAGCAACCATACCTTTTACAACAGCATCACTTTCTTTTAAAGCTTCTACTGCATTTAAACTACTTTTACCTGTGCTAATTAAATCTTCTATAACCACCACATTTTGGCCTTTCTCTAAATGTCCTTCAATTTGGTTTTTTCTACCATGCTTTTTAGGCTCTGGCCTTACATAAATAAAAGGAACACCTAATTCTTGAGCCACTAAAATACCAATAGCAATTGCACCTGTTGCAACACCTGCAATAACATCGGGTTTACCATACTTATTCTCTACAATTTTTGCAATTTCTTGTTTTAAGAAAACACGAACTGGAGGATATGAAAGCGTTACTCTATTATCACAATAAATTGGCGATTTCCAACCTGATGCCCAATGAAATGGATCGTTTGGGTTTAACTTTATCGCTTTTATTTGCAATAAAAGTTCGGCTGTTTTTTTTGACGTATCTTTGTTTAAAATCATATCGCAAATGTATAAAGTTTTTGTAAATGATAAGCCAATAATCGTAACATCTTCTCAAAAAAATGAGAATAATTTTCCCCTATATCTTTTAAAAAATACTGTAAAGGAAGAGATTATTTATAAATTAATTAATGAGAATGTTGATGGTATTAATTTATACACTCCAGATTTAGCTGTTGGTTGGCAATTTTTTATAAATTCTTTTGATGTTATTTCTGCTGGTGGTGGTTTGGTTGTAAACCCTAAAAAAGAAGTGCTTTTTATTTTTAGAAATAGTGTTTGGGATTTACCAAAAGGCAGAATAGAAAAAGGGGAAACTATCGAAAATGCCGCGATTAGAGAGGTGGAAGAGGAGTGTGGTATTGCAAACTTATCACTTGTAAAACCGATTACAACAACTTATCACACCTATTATCAGGATGGTTTAAAGTTAAAAGAAACTTTTTGGTTTTTAATGACTTCTGATTTTAAAGGAACTTTAACTCCGCAATTAGAAGAAGGTATCACCCAAGTTGTATTTAAAAATGAAGCAGATNTTAAAGAAGCTTTTAAGAATACCTACGAAAACATAAAATTGGTGTACGATACTTACTTGAAAATGTGATTTTCTAAAAAAACCTAGTATCTTTGCCGACTTTAAAATAGGCGCAAAATGACTGAATTTATTAAAAAAATAACTCCAAATGCAAAAGATGATGTTCTTGCAGGAATCACAGTTTCTTTAGCAATGATACCAGAAGTGGTAGCCTTTGCTTTTGTAGCGCAAATAGATCCTTTAGTGGCATTATCAGGAGCTTTTATTATAGGGTTAATTACAGCTATTTTTGGGGGTAGACCAGGACTTATTTCTGGTGCAGCTGGTGCTGTAGCTGTAATTTTTGTAACTATGATTTCTGAAGGTCATACCAAAGGAATGTTGTTTGATACACCTATTGATAATATGGGTTATTTCTATTTACTAGCTTGTGTTATTTTAATGGGAATAATTCAAATATTTGCAGGAGTGCTTAAAATAGGAAAATTTGTACGTTTAATACCACATTCTGTAATGATGGGATTTGTAAACGGATTAGCCATTGTTATTTTTTGGGCGCAAGTAAAAATGTTTTCACATAAATCTTTACAAGTTTCTGCAGATGGTGTAAAAGAATATGTAAGTAGTTTTATGACGGGTACAGAGCTTTANATAATGCTTGGTTTGGTTGCCTTAACCATGGCAATTATTTGGGTATTGCCTAAAATAACAAAGAAATTGCCAGCCTCTTTAACGGCTATTTTAATTACAACTTTTCTTGTGGTAATTACAGATTTAGATGTTTCTACAGTCGGTTCTTACATTATAGAAGGTGGAGGAACAGGTTTAAAAGGAGAGTTTCCAACACCAAATACAGAGCTTTGGCAAAATTTACCTTTTAATTTAGATACGCTTACATTTATATTACCATATGCTTTTTTAGCAGCATCTGTTGGTTTGATAGAGTCTTTAATGACGATGAATTTAGTAGATGAATTAACAGAAACTAGAGGAAATGGAAACAGAGAATGTGTTGCACAAGGAGCAGGAAACATTCTAAGTGGTCTTTTTGGTGGTACAGGAGGTTGTGGAATGATTGGACAAACCGTTATTAATATCAATGCTGGTGGACGTGGGCGTTTATCTGGTATTATGATGGCACTTACCTTACTAACTTTTATACTTTTTACAGATAAATTGATAGAACAAGTACCTATTGCTGCTTTGGTTGGAGTTATGTTTATGATGGTGATAGAAACTTTTGCTTGGTCTAGTTTTAGAATTTTAAAGAAAATACCAAAGTCAGATGCGTTTGTACTTGTAATTGTTTCTGCAGTTACTGTAATTTTCGATTTAGCTATTGCTGTTTTTGTAGGAGTTATTATTTCTGCTTTAGCTTTTGCTTGGGAAAATGCAAAGAAAATTAGAGCAAGAAAACGTTTTAAAGACGATGGTACTAAAATTTACGAAATTTGGGGACCTTTATTTTTTGGAAGTATTACTGCTTTTAACGAAAAATTTGACGTTAAAAACGACCCAGATACTGTAGAAATAGATTTTGTAGAGGCACGTATTTCTGATCATTCTGCAATAGAAGCTATTTTTGCTTTGGTAGAAAAATACCAAGCAGCAGGTAAAAAAATAACTTTAAAGCATTTAAGTGAAGACTGTAAAGTGTTATTATACAAAGCCTTACCGATTTTTAAAGATATAATAGAAGAAGATATTGATGACCCTCGTTATCACTTAGCTGCAAACCCAGAAAAGTTTCCAAAACCTTTGGGTGAGTATAAGTTTTAGAGATTTACTAATAATATATTCCGTATCTTTTTTCTTTTAAAACAAGAGATATGGAACAATTTGAAGGTAAGAATCTACTAAACTTTGTAAAAGAATTACCAAATGATCATAAATATAAGGAATATTTGGCAAAATATAAATGGCAAGATGGTTTTAAATATAGCAAATGTGAAATCAAAAAAGGCTGTTTGAAAAAGGCATTTAGATATCATTGTTATGCCTTTCATCATATAGAAAGTGCAACAGTAAATACGCCCTTTTATAAAGTTAAATTTGGTTTACAAAAAGCCTTTTGTAAGATCTTTGAAATGACTACAAGTAGTAAAAGTTTATCGAGTGTTTAGTTAGGAGAGCGTTATGGAGTTAGCTCAACTCCTACATGGTTTTTCATTTGAAAACTACACAAGCCAATAAAAGCCAGTAGCAAAAGTTTTGTTTTTTTCATCTTAAAAATTTCTAGTAATCGTTTGTTCATAGTTAACTACTTTAAAATCAATACAAATCGGTTACTTTTTTTGATTTTAATATTTAGGTAACCATATAAGTTACTTATTTATTTAAATTCAATCAAATTTTATGACTGCTTAAAAACTTCAAAACCTCGTTAATCGTAAGATTACCAAGGTTTTGTTCTAGTTTAATACTTAAAGTTGTCGGGGTGGCAGGATTCGAACCTGCGACCTCCTCGTCCCAAACGAGGCGCGATGACCGGGCTACGCTACACCCCGAAAATGTAAATTTGTAATTTTAAAAAGTGTAAAATTACAAACCCAAAAAGTCATCAATTTTAGGACTGCAAATATAGAATAATATTTATATTTTGTGTTAATTTTATTAAAATAATTAAAGGTGAAAATAAAAAAAATATTTTGTGCTATTTAGTTTTTTAATGCTATTTGCTTTTTGTTTTTCTCAAGAATCAAATAATAAAAATTACGAAATTATTGTTCCATATATGGGTATGTCTTGGGTATTTTCATTGCAAGTATAAAAGCTATTAAATATGGTTTAATTGGTAAAATAATAGTAAACGGTGTTACATATAAAGGTATGACGACTTATTTAGGTTTGTATGCAAATGAAGTTGCAGATGTTATGAGTTATAGGACCAATTCTTAGGGAAATACAAATAATAAAATGATTTCAGAAAAAGAGGTAGAACCCGTTTCTAAAAAGTAAGTGATTTTAAAATATAAACAATCTATAAATTTTTGTTATTAACTAATTATAATTATTCATGTAAAAATATGTGATAAATAAATCTAAAAATATAGTTTTGTTATCTAAATTTTTCAAATCAAATTATGTCAGAAAATATCGAAAAAATTAAATGTTTAATTATTGGTTCTGGTCCTGCAGGTTATACTGCGGCAATTTATGCAGCTAGAGCAGATATGAAACCTGTAATGTTCACAGGTATGCAAATGGGTGGACAATTAACCACTACTACAGAGGTAGATAATTTTCCTGGTTATAAAGATGGTACGGATGGACCTGCAATGATGGAAGATTTAAAACATCAAGCAGAGCGTTTTGGTACAGAAGTTCGTTTTGGAATGGTTACCAAAGTAGATTTGAGTGATAAAGTTGGCGGAGTTCATAAAATAATTGTGGATGAATCTAAACACATAGAAGCCCAAACTGTAATTATATCTACAGGAGCTACAGCAAAATATTTAGGAATAGAAAGTGAACAACGTTTAATTGGTGGAGGTGTTTCTGCATGTGCAACTTGCGATGGTTTTTTCTATAAAGGACAAGATGTAGTGGTTGTTGGAGCAGGAGACACTGCTGCAGAAGAAGCTACCTATTTAGCAAATATTTGTAGCAAAGTAACTATTTTGGTTCGTAAAGATTATATGAGAGCCTCTAAAGCTATGCAACACAGAGTTAATAAAACAGAAAATATAGAAGTGTTGTATAACACAGAAATAGATGAGGTTTTAGGTGATAATGTGGTTACAGGTGTAAGAACAATACATAATCAAACCAAAGAAAAGCATGAAATACCTGTAACAGGTGTGTTTATTGCTATTGGACATAAACCGAATTCAGATTTATTTAAAGGTGTTTTAGATATGGACGAAACAGGTTATTTAATTACCAAAGGCAAAACAACCAAAACAAATTTACCAGGTGTTTTTGCTGCTGGAGATATACAAGATAAAGAATACAGACAAGCAGTAACTGCTGCAGGTACAGGTTGTATGGCTGCTTTAGATGCAGAACGTTACTTAGGAGCTTTAGAATAGTTTCTACAATAAATTGATAAAAAAAGAGATTACAAGTTTGTAATCTCTTTTTTTTTGTTGTCATTCCTGCAAAGGCAGGAATCTAAAATAGTTTTATTTTCTAAATGGACAGATAATTAAGCGTTTACAGCTGCTTTCATCGATTTTCTGTACGTAAACTTGTTAAAAATGTTACGTTTTCCAAAGTTGTTCACCGATTTAGCATTGATAAATTTACCAAACAAAATTTTATTGACTCCAAAATACTCATAGGTATTACCATCTGTAAAAGTAACTTCTAGTAACATGCTTTTGTGGCGCCAATCTGCAACTTGAAACTCGGTAATTGTTTTTTTGTAAGCGTCTAAATTTGCTTCTTTAGTTTCTGGAGCAATACTAACTAAAAAGTGATAACCATCAATAATTTTTGTACTAATTTCTTCTGCTTCTAGCTTTTTGTCTTCGTTTAAAAATTTATCAGGATGATATTCTTTAACCAAACTTCTATAAGTAGTTTTTAACTCTTTTAAATTGATAGTACCATCAATCTTAAATAGTTTTTTATATTCTTTTATGCGTTTCATTTTTAAATTTAAAAATTGCGTGCAAAAGTATTGATAAAAAAAGTGATTAGCTGTTTCTTTCATGTTTTATTTCCTTATATTTAATAAGATAAAAAACGATTCTAAAACGACGTGGTATATTTCTATAGCTTTTATAATGAATTTTACAGCTTCTATTTATAATTGTTGGTGAATGTTTTCAAATGTATCGGTAAGTTTGTGGTCGTTTTTCAATAACAGAAGCATTGTTATCTGAACCATTGTAAATTTTATAAAATTATAACCCCAATTCTTTTCTTTCTTTAGTATCTGTTGCACCATTTTTAGTCCAATAAGCAGATTTTATGGTATTTATTTTTTCTGCTTTAGTAGTCAAAGTCTTTCCTCTATTCGTTGTTATTTCTTCCCAACTTTCAATTGTATATGGAAAATCTTTAGTCAATTTAATAGTCAGTTTTCTTTTTAATTTTGGATAATACACAGAAAAATTTATAAATTCTCCTTTTTCGATTAAATTAACTTCAGCATCATACGCTTTTATTTTTTGATGGTTTAGAGCCAGATATTCAAAAGAAGGAATCACTTTATACCTCCCTTTTGCAATGCTTTTTGGGTTTATTCTTAATTGATTCCAAAGTTCGTTTTCTAATGCATTTTTTTCTAATGAAACTTTTCTATCTGCATTACTTTCAAAATAAGAAAAGAAATCAATTTTAAATTTTTCTCTATTGTTTAACTGCATAAAAGTATTACCACACCATTCTTGTGAGGAAAATGAAATTTTAATCGTTTTTTTATTGATATCAATAGGAGTAAAGGTGCTTGTCATTAATGAATAAGGATAAATACCCGTCGTAAATTTTTTAGTGCTATTTAGTTTTAAAACAGGAACATTTTTTTTGTTTTGATTATCTGCTTTTACTTGTTTTTCTGGTAAAAAATCTTCGGTTACAAAAATATTTACAGCAGTACCTTGATGGAGTTCTCCATACCTGTTTTGAGTAAGTTTGTAAGAAGTAATTTCTGCTTTACCTGCATACCAATATTCACTAAACTTAGGATGTTTTTTAGTGGGTTTAAGTTTTTGGTTTGTATTTGTAACCGTTTTTTTGCCATCAACAAGAGAACAAAATATAAATAATAAACTGGTAATTATTGGGATGGCTTTTTTCATAGTAGTTTTTATTTTAACTTTATTTTATTACGAATTTACATAATTATATAAAAAAAGACCCTCAATTAAGAGGGGCTTTTTTAAACAAACAACTAATTCTTAAAAACGTATTTTTAAGAAGTTTTTACATATTTTTATTAAAAGCAATATTTGTTTTCTGCTTTTACTTTTTCTGCAATTTCGTTACGTAAATCTACAATATCTGGATAGTTAGCATATTTAGTAAAACGCTTTAAGCCCATTAATAACATGCGTTGCTCATCACCTTCAGCAAAAGAAATAATACTTTCTTTACCTTTTTCTTCAATTTTATCTACTGCATGATATAAGTATAATTTAGACATTGCAATTTGTATAGATTGAGAATCCTCTCCAAAACGTTTCGCGTTTTTCTCAGTTCTTAAAATTGCAGATTCTGCCATATAAATTTCTATTAAAATATCTGCAGCTGCAATTAATAATTGTTGGTGTTGTTCTAATTCTGTTCCAAATTTTTGAATTGCAGACCCAGCAACCATTAAAAATGTTTTCTTTAATTTTGTAATTATTTCTTTTTCTTCTGCAAACAATTCAGAATAATCTGGTGTATCAAAAGATGGTATGCCCATTAGTTCATCTGCAACAGCAGTTGCAGGACCTAATAAATCTACATGACCTTTCATTGCTTTTTTAACCAACATTCCTACGCAAAGCATTCTGTTAATTTCGTTTGTGCCTTCATAAATACGTGCAATTCTTGCATCTCTCCAAGCAGCTTCCATGGGTGTTTCTTCAGAAAAGCCCATACCACCAAAAATCTGAATTCCTTCGTCTGCACAATTTTGAACATCTTCTGAAACAGCTACTTTTAAAATAGAGCATTCTATGGCATATTCTTCTACACCTTTTAATTCTGCTTCTTGATGGCTATTACCAGCTTCTACTCTTAAAGAAATTCTATCTTCGATATCTTTTGAAGCTCTATAAGTTGCAGACTCTCCAACATATGTATTGGTTGCCATTTCTGCTAACTTTACTTTAATTGCGCCAAAATCTGCAATAGGGGTTTTAAATTGTTTACGCTCGTTAGCATAATTAACAGCATGAGAAACAATTCTTCTTTGTGAGTCTAAGCAAGCCCCTGCTAATTTTATACGTCCTACATTTAAGGCGTTCATGGCAATTTTAAAACCTTCTCCACGTCCTGCTAACATGTTTTCTGCAGGTACTACCGTATCGTTAAAAAATACTTGTCTTGTAGAGGATGCTCTAATACCTAATTTGTGTTCTTCTTCACCTAATGTAATTCCGTTAGGGTTGTTTTTATCATATTCTACAATAAAACCAGTAATATTTTTATCATTTTCTATTCTTGCAAAAACAATCATTAATCGACAAAAACCTGCATTAGAAATCCACATTTTTTGTCCATTAATTTTATACGATTTTCCATCAGCAGAAAGTTCTGCAGTTGTTTTCCCAGAATTTGCATCAGATCCTGCACCAGGTTCTGTTAAACAATAAGCTCCAAACCACTCTCCAGTAGCTAATTTGGGTACATATTTTTGTTTTTGTTCTTCTGTGCCATACAAGGTAATTGGCATTGTTCCAATTCCTGTATGCGCACCAAAAGCGGTACTAAAAGAGCCAGTTCCACTAGAAATATAATCACAAGTTAATAATGTAGAAACAAAGCCCATACCTAAACCACCGTATTGTTCTGGTACAGCAACACCTAAAAAACCTAACTCACCAGCTTTACGCATTACTTCTTCAGTAAGAGCATAATCTTTTGCTTCAAACCTATTTTTATGCGGAATAATTTCTCTGTCATTAAATTCCGTTACAGCTTCTTTCATCATTTGTTGCTCCTCAGTAAAATCTTCTGGAGTAAATACATTTTCGCAGTTAGTTTCTTTTACTAAAAACTGTCCACCTCTTAATAGTTCTGCCATTTTTATTTTTTTTTTTAGATTTTAGAAAAAAGAAAATAGAAAAAAGACCTTTATTGTAGGCCATTTTGAAAGCCCATTGTCATTCTTTGAAATTCTTCTATTTTATCTTCTATTTTTTTTAATTCTTCGTTATTAATATATTTTCTATAATTTGTAACTAATAATTGTGTGCCTAATTCAAAGGAAGAGCCAAGAGAAATATCAAGGTAATATTTAAAAGATTTGTCAGTTCTAGAAGAACCTTCAGCAATATTACTTGGCATTGACACAGAACATCTACTTATTTGTGAACTTAAATCATACCTTTCGTGCTTAGGAAAATTTAATAAAATATCTGAAATATCATTTGTTATCTCTAATCCGAGTTTCCAAATCTTCAAATTTTTATAATTATGTCTTTATTTAGCGCACATTTTCTTTCTTCTTTTCTCTTTTTTCTATATTCTTTTAATTAAGAGAGAAACTCAAATATACCTGCTGCACCTTGTCCAGTTCCTACACACATTGTTACCATTCCGTATTTATTTTTCATAGTGAGTTTGCGCATTTCATCAAATAATTGCACAGATAGTTTTGCACCTGTACAACCTAAAGGATGTCCTAATGCAATTGCCCCACCATTTACATTTACAATGTCTTGATTTAAATCTAATTTACGCATAACAGCTAAAGATTGTGATGCAAAAGCTTCATTTAATTCTATTAACTCAATATCTTTTTGTTGCAAACCAGCCTGTTTTAAAGCTTTTGGAATTGCAGCTACAGGACCAATACCCATAATTCTAGGTTCTACACCAGCAGCAGCATAATTTACAACTCTTGCAACAGGTTCTATATTTAATTCTTTTACCATTTCTTCGCTCATCACCATTACAAAAGCAGCGCCATCACTCATTTGTGATGAATTTCCTGCAGTTACACTTCCATTAGCAGCAAAAACAGGTCTTAATTTATTTAAAACAGCTGTAGATGTTCCNGCTCTTGGGCCTTCATCTTTTGTAACTGTATATTTTTTAATTGTTTTTTTGCCATTTTCATCTAAGTAAGTTTGTTCTACTTCAATAGGAACAATTTGATCTTGAAAACGGTTTTCTGCCTGTGCTTTTAAGGCTTTCATGTGAGAATTATAGGCAAATTCATCTTGGTCTTCTCTAGAAACTTTAAATTGATTAGCAACTGCTTCTGCAGTATTTCCCATTCCCCAGTAATAATCTGCATGGCCGTCTTTAATGGTGTCATAGTTTAATTCTGGTTTAAAACCTGTCATTGGCACAGAGCTCATGCTTTCTGCACCACCTGCAATGATACAACTTGCCATTCCTGCATTAATTTTAGCAGCGGCCATGGCAATTGTTTCCAACCCAGAAGAACAAAAACGGTTTACAGTTACTCCAGGAACATCCACAGAATTTAATCCTATTAAAGAAATAAAACGAGCCATATTTAATCCTTGAGAACCTTCTGGCATTGCGTTTCCAACAATTACATCATCTATACGTTTTACGTCTAAATCGGGTAATTCTTTCATCATATGTTGAATGGTTTCTGCCCCCAACTCATCTGCACGTTTAAAGCGAAAAACACCTTTTGGAGCTTTACCAACTGCAGTTCTGTATGCTTTTACTATGTATGCTGTTTTCATAATATTATTCCTATCCCTAACCCTTTCCAAAGGAAAGGGAACTTTTGTGGGCATATTTTAGTTAATAAATTATTTTTTTCATTCACTTTTCCTTCCCCTTTGTGGAAGATCGATGGGGATTTTAGTTTCTCAACGGTTTACCAGTTTTTAACATATGCTGAATACGTTCTAAGGTTTTACGTTCTGTACATAATGATAAAAATGCTTCTCTTTCAATGTCTAATAAATACTGTTCAGAAACCAGTGTAGGTTCAGACAAATCGCCACCAGCCATTACGTATGCTAATTTATTGGCTATTTTTTGGTCGTGTTCTGAAATGTATTTAGAATGTTCCATAGAATCTGTACCAACTAAGAACATGCCTAAGGCTTGTTTACCTAATACTTTTACATCTTTACGTTTTACAGGTTGTGTATACCCATTTTCTGCCATTAATTTTGCGTGTGCTTTTGCGGTTGCAATTTGTCTGTCTTTATTAATAACAATTGCATCTTTTCCTTTTTGCAATAATCCCAAATCGAACGCTTCGTAACCAGAGGTAGATACTTTTGCCATTCCAATAGTTAAAAAGTTTTCTTGTAATATATTTAGCTCAACATCGCCTTTATTAAAAGAATCTGATGCTCTTAATGCCATTTCTTTAGAGCCACCACCGCCAGGAATTACACCAACGCCAAATTCTACTAGACCCATATAGGTTTCTGCTGCCGCAACTACTTTATCTGCGTGTAAAGAAATTTCGCAACCACCACCTAAAGCCATTCCATGAGGAGCAGAAATTGTTGGTATTGATGAATAACGCATACGCATCATTGTGTCTTGGAAATATTTAATGGCATAATTTAACTCATCATATTCCTGCTCTACTGCCATCATAAAAATCATACCAATATTGGCACCAACAGAAAAGTTTACTGCTTGGTTACCAACAACCAATCCTTGAAAATCTTTTTCTGCCAAATCAATTCCTTTATTGATTCCTGCTAAAACATCACCGCCAATCGTATTCATTTTAGATTGGAATTCTACATTTAAAATTCCATCTCCTATGTCTTCTATAACTACTCCAGAATTTTTAAAAACCTCGTTCGATTTTCTAATATTATCTAAGATGATAAAACCATCTTGACCTGGTTTTTTTGTTTGAGATTTAGAAGGGATATCATAATAATAAGTAGCGCCTTCTTTTATAGAATAGAAAGATTTAGAACCAGATGCTAACATTTCTGTTACCCAAGTTGCAGGTTCTGCACCTTCTGCTTTCATTAATTCGATACCTTTTTCTACACCCACAGCATCCCAAATTTCAAATGGCCCATTTTCCCACCCAAAACCAGCTTTCATGGCGTCATCAATTTTATATAATTCATCAGAAATTTCTGGAATTCTATTTTGCACATAGGCAAACATTGCTGCAAAATTCTTTCTATAGAATTTACCAGCTTTGTCTTTACCACCTACTAGAATTTTAAAACGGTCGATGGGTTTGTTTATGGTTTTTGTTAGTTCTAATGTGGCAAATTTTGCACGTTTTTTAGAACGATATTCCATCGTATCTAAATCTAAAGTTAGAATTTCACTTTTACCAGCATCATTTTTAATTTTTTTGTAAAAGCCTTGTCTTGTTTTGCTACCTAACCATTTATTTTCCATCATTGTATTGATGAAATCTGGCAGTTTAAACAATTCATGTGCTTCATCATCTGGACAGTTTTCATAAATACCATTAGCAACGTGTACCAATGTATCTAAACCAACCACGTCTACAGTTCTAAATGTTGCCGATTTTGGACGACCAATAACTGGCCCCGTTAATTTATCTACTTCTTCAACAGTTAAACCTAATTCTTTTACTTGATGGAAAAGAGATTGAATTCCAAAAATTCCAATTCTATTTCCAATAAAAGCAGGCGTGTCTTTAGCTAAAACCGATGTTTTTCCTAAAAACTTTTCACCATACATCATTAAGAAATCTGTAACCTCTTGTTTACAACCTGGTCCAGGTACTACTTCAAAAAGTTTTAAATATCTTGGAGGATTAAAAAAGTGTGTTACAGCAAAGTGTTTCTGAAAATCTTCACTTCTTCCTTCATTCATAAATTGAATAGGAATACCAGATGTGTTAGAAGAAATAATAGTACCAGGAGTTCTGTATTTTTCTAATTTTTCAAAAACTGTTTTTTTGATGTCTAGCCTTTCCACCACCACTTCTATAATCCAATCTGCATCTGCAACTTTTGCAATATCGTCTTCTAAATTACCAGTGCTAATTCTGTTTGCAAATTTTTGATTGTAAATTGGTGATGGTTTGGATTTTAGGGAAGCAGTTAGCGCGTCATTTACCAGACGATTTCTTACAACTTTGTCTTCTAAGGTGAGTCCTTTTGCTTTTTCCTTGTCGCTTAATTCTCTTGGAATAATATCCAACAGTAGAACTTCTACGCCAATATTTGCAAAATGACAGGCAATCCCACTTCCCATAATTCCAGAACCAATAATTGCTACTTTTTTAATTCTTCTAGTCATTTGTTTATTTTTTAAACCGCTTTTTTATTAAGATCAGTAAAAATTTTTTTTCCTGAAATTAAGTTATTAATAGTGGATGTTACATTAAAAAAACCTTCTAGATCTTTTTCTGAAACATTATTAATAATTGTTTCGTTAAACTTAATTACGTGGCCTTTAGAAATCTTTCGCATTTCTCTACCATAATCTGTTAATTTTATAATGACACTTCTACCATCTTCTGGATTTTTTTCTCTACAAATAGCTCCTTTATCTTCCATGTTTTTTAGAATTCTAGAAAGACTTGTGGGCTCCATACCCATTAAAGGTCCTAAAGATGTAGAAGGTGTGCCTTTTTCTTTGTCTATATTTAGTAATACAAAAGCAGTAGCCATTGTACTGTTATGTGCCAAAGCCTGCTCATTATACATCTTAGCAACAGCTTGCCATGTTGCTCTTAATTGATGATCTATAGTTTTATCTTTATTCATTCCATCAAATATATAAAAATTTATTATGCATGCATAATAAATTATAAAAAAGTTATGCATGCATAGTAAATTTAACAAAATTTTTAATCTTTTAAGTCTCTATAAAATTGTTTCAAGTACATATAAATATGTAAGTTTGTATAGTTTGCTTAGATCAACTATCTCAAAAAATAAAAATGAGTAACTTATAAGAAATAAATAATGTTATAAAAAGTATGGAGATTTTGCAGCGTTAAAAGACGTTTTTATTCATATATTAAAAGAAAGTGTTTACGGACTATTAATTTCGATATTTTTTTTAGCAACTTTTGTGTTTATGGTTTGGTTGGTAGCAAAAAAAAATAGAGTTGGTATTTAAACTATGTTAAAAAACTAATATCCAAAGATTTATACAAACGGTTAAAAGACTCATACATGCAAGATAAAATGAACTATGTTAAAGATACTATTGTAGAAGAAGCAAACGCTGTTTTAGATTATACTTTTACTTTTACAAAAGAGATTAGTATTTCTGTAAAAGGGCTGCTTCTTATTGCTATTGCTTTAATTTTAACCTCTGTAATTCTAAAATTTGTTAGAAAATTTCTAACAAAAAAATTACCTTTAAACGATAAGCAAAAATTTGTAACCGTTTTTAGCTACATAAGGTGGTTTGTGTTTTTAGTTATTTTTTTAATAGGTATGCACACTTCTGGTGTTAATGTTACTGCAGTTTTTGCAGCATCAGCCGCATTACTAATTGGTGTTGGTTTGGCATTACAAACCTTATTTCAAGATATTATTTCTGGAATTTTTATTTTGGTAGATCAATCTGTGCATGTAGGAGATATTATTGAGTTAGAAGGAAAAGTAGGTAGGGTTTTAGATATTAGACTAAGAACTACAAGAGCGGTTACTATAGATAACAAGGTTTTGGTAATTCCAAACCACTTATATCTTACAAATATTTTGTTTAATTGGACAGAGAATGGCACAGAAACAAGAGAAGTTGTAAATGTGGGTGTTGCTTATGGAAGTGATGTCGCTTTGGTGAAAAAATTATTAATAGAAGTCGCAAAAAAACACGATAAAATTTTAAAAATATCAGAACCAATTGTTTTGTTTACAGATTTTGCAGACAGTTCTTTAAATTTTAGATTGGTTTTTTCTTTAAATAACAGTTTTGAAGCAAGATTTGTGCAAAGCGATTTACGTTTTGAAATAGATAAAGTATTTAGAGAAAATGGAATTACAATTCCTTTTCCACAAAGAGATGTGCATTTCTTTAATAAAGTGTCAAAAGCTTAAAAACACATTTAAATATAAAAAATGAGTAAGATTTTAATTATTGAAGACGAAGCAGCTATTAGAAGGGTGCTTATAAAAATTATATCAGAAGAAAACGATACCTATAAAGTAGAAGAAGCAGAAGATGGTTTGTTGGGTATAGAAATGATAAAAAACAACGATTACGATTTGGTTTTATGTGATATTAAAATGCCAAAAATGGATGGTGTTGAGGTGTTAGAAAAGACAAAAAAAATAAAGCCAGAAACACCTATTGTAATGATTTCTGGTCATGGAGATTTAGATACAGCTGTAAACACAATGCGTTTAGGAGCTTTTGATTATATTTCTAAGCCACCAGATTTAAATAGATTGCTAAATACTGTTAGAAATGCCTTAGAAAAGAAAACATTAGTTGTAGAAAATAAAAGGTTAAAGAAAAAAGTTAGCAAAAATTATGAGATGATTGGCGAAAGTAATGCCATTACTCATATTAAAGAAATTATAGAAAAAGTTGCTGCTACAGATGCTAGAGTATTAATTACAGGACCCAATGGAACAGGTAAAGAGTTAGTAGCACATTGGTTACACGAAAAATCAGAACGAGTAAAAGCTCCAATGATAGAGGTAAATTGTGCTGCAATTCCCTCAGAATTAATAGAAAGCGAACTTTTTGGACACGTAAAAGGATCTTTTACAGGCGCAAACAAAGACAGGGCAGGAAAATTTGAAGCTGCAAATGGAGGAACAATTTTTTTAGACGAAATAGGAGACATGAGTCTTTCTGCACAAGCAAAAGTATTACGTGCTTTGCAAGAAAATAAAATATCTAGAGTAGGCTCAGATAAAGACATTAAAGTAAATGTTAGGGTAGTAGCTGCCACTAATAAAAATTTAAAAGAAGAAATAGCAAAAGGTCGTTTTAGAGAAGATTTATATCACAGATTAGCTGTAATTTTAATAAAAGTTCCAGCATTAAATGATAGAAGAGAAGACATCCCATTATTGGTAGATTTCTTCACCAAAAAAATATCAGATGCACAAGGTACATCTAAAAAAGAGTTCTCTAAAGAAGCAATTAAACTCTTACAAGAGTACGATTGGACTGGAAATATTAGAGAATTAAGAAATGTGGTTGAGCGTTTAATTATTTTGGGCGAAAAAAAAGTTTCTGAAAAGGATGTGAAATTATTTGCCAGTAAATAGGATAAATCTATTTTAATTACACCTCGTTATAATTTATTCTTATAGTAAGATAAGAACATTCCATTCCTATTTTTTACATTTTCTATTATCATTTTTATCTTTGTGAAAGAAAATAAATATTAATTTAAAAATAAATAAAATGGCAACAGCAGTTGGTAAAAAATTCCCAAATTTAAATGTAGATGCAATGAATGAAATGGGAGATACATTTAAATTAAATGTATTAGAAGAAGCAATAAACAATAAAAAGAAAGTTTTATTATTCTGGTATCCAAAAGACTTCACATTTGTTTGTCCAACAGAATTACACGCTTTTCAAGCTGCATTAGAGGAATTCAAAAAAAGAAATACCATCGTTATTGGTGCTTCTTGTGACACTCCAGAAGTTCACTTTGCATGGTTAAGTACTTCTAAAGATAATGGAGGTATCGAAGGCGTTACCTATCCAATTTTAGCAGATAGCAACAGAAACTTATCTTCTATATTAGGCATTTTAGATATCACAAACGAAACTTTTGACGAAGCTACGCAAACTGTACAAGTAGAAGGAGATAACGTTACCTATAGAGCTACTTATTTAATTGATGAAGAAGGTACTGTTTTTCATGAAGGAATTAACCACATGCCAGTGGGTAGAAATGTAAGCGAATTTTTACGTTTAATTGATGCTTACTCTCATGTACAATCTCATGGAGAGGTATGTCCAGCAAACTGGGAAGAAGGTAAAGAAGCAATGTCTCCTGATGCAAAAGGAACAGCAGCTTATTTGTCAAAAAACTAATAATATAAAAAGATGTAAATCGTGTTTGGTTTTGTGAAAAATGAAACACGATTCTTTTTCTCTAAAAAATAAAAGTTATGGTACAAGAATTAACAGAAGACAATTTACAAGCAATTATAGCCGAAAATACAAAAGTTGTGGTACAATATTCTGCCACTTGGTGTGGTAATTGTAGAATAATGAAACCTAAATTTAAAAAATTATCTACAGAATTAGAAGATTTAAAATTTGTAATTGTAGATGCAGAAAAATTTCCAGAAAGTAGAAAGTTAGCAGATGTAAGTAATTTACCAACATTTGCAACTTTTGTAGACGGAGCAAAGAAAAATCAAACACAAACAAACAAGTTTGATGTTTTGAAAGATTTAGTAAGCGAAATACAATAATTTTTTTTTTAAGAAGCTAAAAACATAGTTATGAAATTACCTGTTATTAAACATCTTACTAATTTTATAGAAGAAAACGATCAAGATTACATTTTAGAGACAATCGAAACGCTAGAAGCTTTAACAGAAGTACCTTCTTTAAAAGATGAAGAGTTAGATGTTATTGGAGAGTTGATTTCTAATATGTATGGTGCAATTGAAGTTGATAAAATGGTAAAAGATGGCACCTCAAAAAAAGAAGCATTAAATACGTTTATGAAACGTGTTTTGGGTTCTATAGATCAATAATTTATAGCCATATAAATAAACTAAATCTCAAGTGTTTGCTTGAGATTTTTTTTGCTCGTTGGCTTTTTTTACAATAGCTTTTAAGCGTGCTTTGTGCAGTTTTTTTTCTTTCTTAATTTTATCGTTTTTACGAGCCATTAATTTAGCATGTTTTGCTTTATTAACCGTGTTTTTTTCTTTTCCTTTTTTGGGCATCTCATAAAAAATTTATAAAGTAAAAGTACAATATTTAGATATATTACAAATCATAGAACACTTTCTATTTTTTCTTTAAAATCTACTATCTTCGTCTTTCTAAATAACAAATTATTATGATTAGAAGTTTAAAGGATTATATTGTAATAGGTTTAAAAGGAATGGCAATGGGGGCAGCAGATGTTGTGCCAGGTGTTTCTGGAGGTACTATTGCATTTATTTCGGGTATTTACGAGGAATTGTTAGGCTCTATTAGTAATTTTAATTTTAAACTATTAAAAACACTTAAAAACGATGGAATTAAAGCTGTTTGGAAACAAGTAAATGGTTCTTTTTTATTAGCGCTTTTTATCGGAATTTTTATCAGTATTATTTCTTTAGCAAAAAGCATAAAGTGGTTGTTAGAAAATAAACCCGTATTGCTTTGGTCTTTCTTTTTTGGATTGGTTTTAGCAAGTATTATCTATATTGGTAAACAAGTAAAAAAATGGAATTTTAAAATAATTCTATTTTTTATTTTAGGTATTGCATTTGGATATACCATCACAGTAATGCCTTCTACAAATGCTGCAGATTCTAACTTTTTATTTTTAGTTTTTGCGGGTGCAATTGCCTCTTGTGCAATGATTTTACCAGGAATATCCGGTTCTTACATACTCCTTTTAATAGGTGTTTACCCTATCGTTATGACAGCCATTACTACAAAAGATGTTAAAATAATAGGTGCAATTGGTGTTGGAGTCATTATAGGTTTATTATCTTTTTCTAAATTATTAAAATGGTTGTTTACCTATTATAAAGACCAAATGCTAATTATTTTAACAGGTATTATGTTAGGTTCTTTAAACAAAGTTTGGCCATGGAAAGAAACCGTTTCTACATACATCAATAGCCATGGGGTTACAAAACCTTTGGTAGAACAAAGTATTTCCCCCTTTTCTTATACAGAAGATCCGCAATTATTAATGGCAATAGTATTAGCTATTGTTGGTTTTGCATTGATTTTAATAATGGAAAAATTAGCCGTAAATAAAGCATAAATGCAAAAACCAAGAAGCTTTTTAGAAAAAACATATCTTTTTTTAAAAGGATTAGCAATGGGGGCTGCAAATAAAGTACCAGGTGTATCTGGTGGCACAGTTTCTTTTCTTTTTGGTTTTTACGAAGAATTAATTTATTCTTTTAAAAAAATAAATTTAGTCGCTTTTAAACTATTGATCAATAGGCGTTATAAAAGTTTTTTTAAATATATAAATGCAGAATTTTTATTGTTGATTATGGGAGGTAGCATTTTTAGCTACTTTAGTATTTCTTTAGTGTTAGATTATTTTTTAGATAATTACGAGCTCTATGTTTGGAGTTGGTTTTTTGGGATGATTATTGGTTCCATATATTACATAGGTAAAGACTTTGGAGAATGGAATAGCGCCAACATCATCTCATTAATCACTGGTACAGTTATTGGTATTGGTATCAGTTTTTTAGAGCCAGCCAGAGAAAATGATAATCTTTGGTTTGTGTTTGTTTGTGGTATTATCGGAGTTTCTGGCATGACATTACCAGGTTTGTCAGGTTCTTTTATCTTAATATTATTAGGGAATTATGTGTTGTTATTGGTAGATTCTGTTAACGAATTACTTTACATAATGAGCAATTTGGTAATTGGTAATTTTGATATTTTACAAGAACCAGAAAAAATTAGATATCTAAAAATAATAAGTGTTTTTACAGCAGGCTCTCTGTTTGGTTTGGTTTCCATTAGTCATATTTTAGGCTATGTTTTAAAACGATATCATAGCATTGTTACAGCTGTAATTATTGGTTTTATAACAGGTTCTTTAGGTATAGTTTGGCCTTGGAAAAAAGCTATTTTTTTACAAAACAATAACACTCTTTTATTTGATAAAAAAGGTAATAAGATTGTAGAAAATTACAATAGATATTTACCAGACTTAACATCTGCAGAAACTTGGTATGCTGGTTTTTATATTATTTTAGGAATTGCATTAATTTTAATTATAGACTTTTATGGACGAAAAAAGAAATAAAATATTTGGACTTTTAGGTAAAAACATATCCTATTCTTTTTCTAGAGGATATTTTTCAGATAAATTTAAAGATTTAGGTTTAGAAAACCATCACTATAAAAATTTTGATATTCCAGAAATTTCAGATTTTCCGTCTATCATTAAAAACGAAACATTTTTATCTGGAATGAATGTAACCATTCCTTACAAAGAAGCCGTAATTCCTTATTTACATAAATTAGATAAAACTGCCAAAAAAATAGGAGCCGTTAATACTATAAAAATTACAAAAAAAGGAAATTTAAAAGGTTATAATACAGATGTAGTTGGTTTTGAGCAATCTATTTTACCATTTATAAAAAAGCACCATACACATGCATTAATTTTAGGTACAGGTGGCGCCTCTAAAGCCATTGCTTATGCATTAAAGAAAAATAATATCAAATACAAATTTGTTTCTAGAAAACCTTCAAGTAAAAAAGAAATATCTTATGATGATTTATCTGAAAAAAAATTACATAAATATCAAATAATTATCAATTGTACGCCTTTAGGAACATCACCAAATACTCATTTATGTCCTAATATTCCATATCAGTTTTTAACCAATCAACATTTATTATTCGATTTGGTTTATAATCCAGAGGTATCTACATTCTTATCTAAAGGATTAGCGCAAGGAGCTGCCATTAAAAATGGTTACCAAATGCTAGAACTACAAGCAGAAGAGTCTTGGAGGATATGGAATGAAACCAAATAATTCAAAAACAAATAACTTTTTGTTAGTTTTATAAGTTGTCTGTATATTTATAGAATATAATAATAATGTATTATTAATCGAACTTAAACATTGTAGATATGTTAGATCCTAAAGAAAACGTTGAAAAATCAACAAATAAGGCTGAAGAAATTACCAATAAACCTGCAAAAACAGAAGCGGTTACTGAGCCATCAGAAATCAATCAGGAAACAAAAGAACCGATCGTTAAAGCAACTGAAGAAGAACCTGTAGTACAAGCAGAAGATGAAAATTCTGAGGCTATAGATGAAGTAGAAAAATCGGTTGCAGAAAAAGCAGAAAACAACGAACCTAAAGAGGAGGAAGAAGCGGTAGTAGATTATTCTAAATTTACGCTTGAGGAATTGCTAACTACTTTAGAAAAAGTAATTTCTAACCATCCAGTTCAAAAAATTAAAAGCCAAGTAGAAGGTATTAAAAGTGAATTTAATACAAAGTTTGGTACAATGTTGGCAACTAAAAAGAAAGCTTTTTTAGAAGCGGGTGGNAATTCTATAGACTTTCAATTTTCTAGTCCCATAAAAACGACCTACAATAGTTTACTTTCTAAATATAAAAAAGAAAGAGATGCTCATTATAAAGCATTAGAAAAACAACTTAATGAAAATTTAGAAAAAAGATTAAACGTTATAGAAAGCTTAAAAAGTCTTATAGAAAATGCGAATCCAGATACGATGTATAAAGAGTTTAAAGAGTTGCAAGATTCTTGGCGCGCAATAGGACCTGTTTCTAAAACGAGATATAATGATACTTGGAAAACCTATCATCATCATGTAGAGCGTTTTTACGATTTACTTCACATGAGTAACGACTTTAGAGATTTAGACTTTAAAAATAATCTTGATGAAAAGCTTAAAATTATAGAAAAAGCAGAGGCTTTAGCAGAATTGACAGATATACAACAAGCCTTTAAAGAATTACAAGTTTTACATAAAACTTGGAAAGAAGATGTTGGACCAGTGGCTAGAGAAATGAGAGAAGATATCTGGAAAAAATTTAGTGCTGCTACTAAAAAAATTCATGATAGACGTCATGACCATTACAGAGAAATGAAGTCTAAGTACCAAGATATTATTAAAGAAAAATTAGTAGTTATAGAAGCTATAGATGCCTATAATACTTCCAATAACAAAACGCATAAAGACTGGCAAAAAAGTATTAGAGAAATAGAAGCGTTAAGACAAGAGTACTTTAAAGCTGGTAAACTGCCTTATGCTAAAAGTGAAGAGGTTTGGCAAAAATTTAAAGCTGCCACTAAAAAATTTAATAGTGCAAAAAACCTTTTCTACAAGCAAGAAAAAAATGAGCAACAAGAAAACTTGCAAAAAAAGTTGGCGCTAATAGAAGTTGCAGAGTCTTTAAAAGAGAGTACAGATTGGGAGATGGCAACTAATGCTGTTAAGAAAATACAAGCAGATTGGAAAAAAATTGGGCATGTACCCAGAAAATTTTCTGATGATATTTGGAAAAAATTTAAAAATGCTTGCAACCATTATTTTGATAGATACCATGATCAAAAAAATGCAGTTAGTAAAGAGCAACAGACTGTAATAGACGCTAAAAAAGCATTTTTAGAAACTTTAAAAGATAAAAAAGACCTTACAAAAGATAACGTTTTAGCAATTATAGAAGAGTGGAAAAACCTAGGAGCTTTACCAAGAAGCGTAAGGCATTTAGAAGGTAAGTTTAATAAACAAGTAGATAATATGTTAGAAAGTTTGTCTTTAGATAAACAAGAAGTTTCTATGTTAAAATTTACAAATGTTGTTGATAATTTAGCAGCTAATAATGATGTAAGAAAATTAGACTCAGAACAAATTTTTGTTAGAAAAAAAATAGACGAAATTGTTAGAGAAATACAACAGTTAGAAAACAATTTAGGTTTCTTTTCTAATGCGAAAGATGACAATCCACTTGTTTTAAATGTAAAAAACAAAGTGCAAGAATTTAAAGATGATTTAGCAATTTGGAAAGAAAAACTAAGTTATCTTAAAAATTTAGATTATTAAATTTTTCTAAACTTATAGACAAAAAAACTCGAAGCTACAGCTTCGAGTTTTTTTATAAATATATTTTAATTTTCTTAAGAAAATAATTTGTCCATTTTAGCTTTTTCTTCTTCTGCTAAAGCAGCATCTACTAAAATACGACCACTATGCTCGTCTATAGTAATTCTTTTTCTGTTAGCAATTTCTAACTGAACCTGTGGCGGAATTGTAAAGTAAGAACCCCCAGAAGCACCTCTTTCTATTGCAACTACTGCTAAGCCATTTTTTACTTTATTTCTAATTCTAGAATATGCAGAAAATAAATGGTTGTCTAAAGATTGAGAAAATTCTTCAGATTTTTCAGCTAACAATTTTTCTTCTTTTTCAGTCTCTTTTAAAATAGCGTCTAATTCTGCTTTTTTATGAGCTAAATGTTGTTCTTGTTTAGCTAATTTTTCTTTAGTAGCGTCAATTACTTCGTGTTTTTGAGCAATTTTGGCTTTGTACTCGTTAATTCTTTTTTCTGCCAATTGAATTTCTAAATCTTGGAATTCAATTTCTTTAGATAAAGAGTCAAATTCTCTGTTATTTCTAACATTTTTTTGTTGCTCTTCATATTTTGCCATCAATGCTTTAGAATCTTCAATAGCTTGTTTTTTATTGTTGATTTCGGTTTCTAAGTTAGCAGCATCTTCTGTTAAGTTTGAAATTCGCGTATTTAAACCGGCAACTTCATCCTCTAAATCTTCTACTTCTAAGGGTAGTTCACCTCTAACATTTCTAATTTCGTCAATTCTAGAGTCTATTAATTGTAAGTCATACAATGCTCTTAATTTTTGTTCAACTGAAATTTCTTTCTTCTTTGCCATGTTTATATGTAATAAATTGGATTTGTACTTTTTTCTGATAAAATGATTGCAAAATTACTAAATTTTTTTGTAAGATAATCAACCAAAAGGTTTTTTGTAAACTGTTCGCTCTCATAATGCCCAATATCTGCCAATAAAATACTTTTTTCGGCTTTAAAAAACTCATGATATTTAAAATCAGCACTCACATAGGCATCTGCACCAGCTTTTTTTGCATTCGCAATAGCAAAACTACCAGCGCCACCTAAAACTGCTATTTTTTTAATTTTTTTGTTTAGTAATTCAGAATGTCTTACACAGTCGGTTTTCATTTCTCGTTTTAAAAATAGTAAAAATTCTTTTTCACTCATTTCTTGTTCAAGTTCACCAAGCATGGCCATTCCAATATTTTGATGTACATTTTCTGTAGTAGTAATCTCGTAGGCAATTTCTTCATAAGGATGTGCTTTTTGCAAGGCTTTTAAAATTGCGTTTTCGTGCTGGCTTTCAAAAGTTATGGAAACTTGAGTTTCTTTTTCTGTATGTAATTTCCCTTTTTCACCTAAAACTGGTTTCGAATTTTCATTGCCTCTAAAAGTTCCGTCACCTTCAATGTTAAATGAACATTGGTCGTAATTCCCAATATTTCCAGCACCAGCATTGAAAAGTGAATTCCTTAACTTTTTGGCATCATTAGAAGGTACATATGTGGTTAGTTTTTTTATAATTCCCTTTTTAGGAATTAAAACCTTTGTATTGGTTAGCCCTAAAACTTCACATATTTTTGCTGAAACACCGTTTTTAGAATTGTCTAAAGCTGTATGTGTTGCGTAAATAGCGATGTCGTTTTTTATGGCTTTTAAAACTACACGCTCTACATAAGAATTTCCATTTAGTTTTTTTAAACCATCAAAAATTATTGGATGAAAACTAACAATTAAATTGCATTTTTTAGCAATAGCTTCATTTACAGTTGCTTCTAAAGTGTCTAAAGTTACTAATACACCAGTAACTTGGGCGTTATAATTACCCACTAATAAACCTACATTATCAAAATCTTCTGCATACTGTAAAGGCGCTAATTTTTCTATGTAATTTGTAATGTCTCTAACAATCATTTCTGTAATTTTCGAATACCAAAGTTAACATTTTTAATGTATTTTTACCCAGATGAAAGTAATTAGATTTTTATTGTTTCCTTTTGCAGTTTTGTACGATTTTGTAACTAGAATTAGAAACTTATTTTTTGACAAAGGTATTTTAAAACAAACTTCTTTTAAAATCCCTGTAATTGTTATAGGTAATTTAAGTGTGGGAGGCACAGGTAAAACACCACAAACAGAATATTTAATACGGTTATTAAAAGATACTTACAAAACAGCTGTTTTAAGCAGAGGTTATGGTAGAAAAACAAAAGGGTATATCCATTTAAGCAATAAACATTCTGCAAATGAAGTAGGTGATGAACCATTGCAATATTATAAAAAATTTAGAAATATTAATGTTGCTGTTGATGAAAATAGGGTAGAAGGAATTCAATATTTGTTAGCACAAAATAAGCCAGAATTGGTTTTATTAGACGATGCTTATCAACATAGAAAAGTAAAAGGGAGTTTTTATATTTTACTTACAAAATACAGCGATTTATTTACGGATGATTACCTATTGCCAACAGGAAGTCTTAGAGAAAGTAGCAAAGGAGCAAAAAGAGCCAATGTTATTTTAGTAACAAAATGTCCAGAAAATTTATTGGAAAAAGAGCAAAAGGTAATCAAACAAAAATTTTCAAAATTTAATAAAAGTGTATTTTTTACAAGCATCACATATGCAGATACTATAAAAGGATTTTATAATTTTAATTTAGAAACTTTAAAAGAATATAGTGTTTTGTTAATTACAGGGATTGCCAACTCAAAACCTTTAACTAGTTTTTTAAAACAGCATCAAATAACGATACAACATTTAAAATATAGAGATCATCATAATTTTACAGATATAGAAATTGTAGATATTATAACCAAATTTAGAGAAGATACAGCTTCTAAAAAACTAATTTTAACTACAGAAAAAGATTATGTTCGATTATCATCAAGCATCGAAGAACTCTCTTATTTACCTATAAAAACAAGTTTTTTACAAAATCAGCATAAAGAGTTTGATCATCTGATTTATAAACATGTGAAAGAATTTAATTAATGTAAATTTTTTTATAATGTATTGTTAAATAGCGATTTAATGATACCGTCAGAAAGCCCAATTTTTGGCACATAAATTTTTCTAGCTCCACTCCATTTCATAGCAGAAAGATAAATTTTAGTTGCAGGAATAATAACATCTGCTCTATCTGGGTTTAAGCTAAGTTCAGAAATTCTATCTTCATAGCTCATGTTTTTTAAAAACTGATATTGAGCATTCAGATAAATAAAAGAAATAGGTTTACCTTCTGTTCTACCAGACATTTTAAAGAGTTTGTTAATATTTCCTCCAGAACCAATTAGAGATACTTTTTTTAAGTCATTGGTGTTTTTCTTAATCCATTTTTCTACGTTGGCAAAAATTTCTTTGTTTACAGATTTTTTGTTGTTTAATAAACGTACTGTACCCATTTTAAAAGATATAGAGGTGGTAATTTTTCCTTTAGAAAAAATAGTAAACTCTGTGCTACCACCACCAACATCAACATATAAATAAGAATTGTCTCCTTCTATTAAGGTATTTAAATCTGTAGAAGATATAATTGCAGCTTCTTCTTTACCACCAATAACATCTATTTTTACCCCAGTTTCTTCAAAGATTTTGGCAACCACTTCATCTCCATTTTTAGATTCTCTCATAGCAGAAGTTGCACAAGCTTTGTATTTTTCTACTCCATGTACATTCATTAATAGTTTAAATGCTTCCATGGCGTTTATCATTCGGGTAATATTACTATCACTAATAATGGCATTGCCAACAAAAGCATCTGCACCTAAACGAATGGGTACACGAACTAAAGATGATTTTTTAAATTGAGGTTCTTTGTCTTCTGCTACAATTACGTTTGAAATTAATAATCTAACGGCATTAGAACCAATATCTATTGCAGCATATTTTTTTATTTCTAACAAAATATTTTATTTATGATTTTTAGGAAATTCTATTAAAACAGTTTTTCCTTTTCGAATGTTTTTCCAGTGTTTTTCTTTAAATTGGATACCAATTACTCCACAAGTGGTAACGTGTGCAATAGGTTTGTCTCCAAATTTGTTTACAAAAGTATTGATACCGTGATCGTGACTAAATATAATTGCAGAGTTAAAGCCATCATCTAAAGCATTTACTGTTTTTACTAAATAACCATCGCTAAAACTATACAATTGTTTTTTTATTTGAAGATTTGCATGAGGAAAACCAAATCTTTCGCAAAAAATTACAGCAGTATGTAAAGCTCTATTAGCGCTACTGGTAATAAAAGCGTCTGGTCTTATAATTTTTTTAGATAAATACTTAGATATTAAATGCGCATCTTTAATCCCTCTTTTTTTTAAAGGTCTATCTATATCATCAATACCTTTGTAGGTCCAAGATGATTTTGCGTGCCTAACTATATAGAGTGTTTTCATTTAATTTTTGGTTGTAAATAGGTAAATATAAAAAAATTAAGGTGCTAATCTTTCTAGTTTCCAAGAAAAATCTTCTTGCAAAGTATATAAAATTCTATCATGTAACCTGTTAGGTCTGCCTTGCCAAAACTCTATAGAAGTTGGTTTTGTTAAGTAGCCTCCCCAATGTTTTGGTCTTGGTATTTCTTTACCTTCAAACTTTTTTTCTAAGGATGATAAGTTTTCTTCTAATGCTTCTCTAGAGCTAACAACACTACTTTGGTTAGATGCCCAAGCACCTAATTTACTTCCATCTGGTCTAGATTCAAAATAACCATCAGATAAATTTTCTGCTAATTTTTCTGCTTTCCCTTTGATAATAATTTGTTGTTCTAAAGCTGGCCAGAAGAAAGATAAACAAATATTGTTATTTTCTTGAATTGCGGTCCCTTTTTCCGAAGAATAATTGGTGTAAAAAACAAAACCTTCCCAAGTAATTTTTTTTAATAAAACCACTCTACTTTTTGGGTATCCATCTTTGCCAATTGTGGCAATTGTCATGGCATTGGTTTCTTCAACAGTTTCAGATTCGTCTGCGTTTCTAAACCAAGTTTGAAACAATTCCATTGGATTTTCTGGACAGTTACTTTCTAGAAGTTCTTGTTTTTCGTATGATTTTCTGTAGTTGCTTAAATCTTTAGGCATTTTTTGTATTTCTTTTAAACAAATATAAACCCAAAAAAGTTAAAAACCCATTTAAAACTAAAACAAAAAAACCAACATCGAAATCGAAAAATTTTAAACTGTGGTAACTAATTATAAATGTTAATATAGGCGCTAAAATACAAATTGCAGGTACCATTTTGTCTTTCACTTTTAATTGGGTAAATAAGCCAAAAGCATATAAGCCCAATAAAGGACCATAAGTATAACCAGCTGCTTTAAAAATATTGGCAATAACACTTTCATTGGCAATAAAATATTTAAATATTAATATGATTAAAATTAAAAGGATAGAAAATACAACGTGAATTTTCTTACGAGTTATAATTTGATCTTTTTTGTTTTTCTTTTTGTCGATCTCTAAAATATCAATACTAAAAGAAGTTGTTAAAGAGGTTAATGCAGAATCTGCACTAGAATATGCTGCTGCTATTAACCCTAAAATAAAAAATAAAGCTGTTGCTAAACCTAATTTTCCACTTGTAGCAATTACAGGAAAAAGTTGATCTTTATGTGCATCTATACCTATTAGTTGTGCGTAATCTGTAAGTAAAATACCTAATGCTAAAAAGAAAAAATTTACAATTACCAATACAATTGTAAACCAAAACATATTTTTTTGTGCATCTTTTAAATTTCTACAGGTAAGATTTTTTTGCATCATATCTTGGTCTAAACCTGTCATAACTACAGCAATAAATGCTCCTGAAATGAATTGTTTCCAAAAGTAATTTCCTCTGCTAATGTCATCAAAAAAGAATGTTTTAGATAATTTGTTTTCTGAAACATAGGTAAACAAATTAGATATTTTCATTTCGCTAGAAATGGTGTAAATACAAACGCCAACAGCAATCAACATAAATAAAGTTTGCAAAGTATCTGTCCAAACAATGGTTTTAATACCGCCTTTAAATGTGTACAACCAAATTAGTAAAATGGTAATAGAAACAGTAACCCAAAAAGGAACCCCAAAATCATCAAATAAAACTACTTGCAATACTTTAGCTACCAAAAATAAACGAAATGCAGCGCCAATTGTTCTAGAAAGTAAGAAAAAGCTTGCGCCAGTTTTGTAAGAAAATCTACCAAACCTATCTTCTAAATAAGTGTAAATAGATGTTAAATTGAGTTTGTAATACAAAGGCAATAATACCAAACCAATTACAGCATACCCAACAATATAGCCCAAAACCATTTGAAAATAACTCATGTTCTGTGCTTCTACCCAACCAGGAACAGAAATAAATGTGACGCCAGAAAGTGAGGCTCCAATCATACCAAAGGCCACCAAATACCATGGTGATGCGTTATTTGCCTTAAAAAATGTAGTATTATCTGCCGATTTTCCTGTAAAATAAGAAATAAAGATTAAGATTGAAAAGTAAGCTACAATTAATAAAATTATATAGTGTGGTTGCATTTTTTAATTACGAATTATACATTGTGATTTACGAATATAATCTATTTAAAAAATAATGCAATATTTTATATTTCGTAATTGTGAATTCGTAATTTTGCTATATGGATTTTTCATCAAAATTATTAGAGAACGCAGTAAACGAAGTAAGCAGATTACCTGGTATTGGTAAAAGAACTGCTTTGCGTTTGGTTTTACACTTATTAAAGCAGCCCAAAGATCATACAAAATTTTTGTCTGAAGCGTTATTACATGTAAGAAATGATGTAAAAACCTGCGAAAAATGTCATAATATTTCAGATACTGTTTTTTGTGATATCTGCCAAAACACCAAAAGAAATCCAGAGATTGTTTGTGTGGTAGAAGATATTAGAGATGTAATGGCTATAGAAAGCACTTCTCAATTTAATGGTTTATATCATGTTCTGGGGGGTAAAATTTCTCCAATAGAAGGTATTGGTCCACAAAATTTACAAATAGAATCTTTAGTTAGTAAAGTAGAAAAAGGAGAGGTTAAAGAATTAATTTTTGCCCTAAGTTCTACAATGGAAGGTGATACTACCAACTTTTACATTTTTAAGCAAATCGAAAAATTTGATATTACAACCTCTACGATTGCCCGTGGTATTTCTGTAGGTGATGAATTGGAATATGCAGATGAGGTTACTTTAGGAAGAAGTATTGTAAATAGAATTCCTTTTTCTCAATCTTTGAAAGCATAAGAAAAAACTCACTAAAAAAATGAGTTTTAACTTATTCTTTATTGCTTTTCATTTAAAACTTCTTTTTCAGCTTTTTCCCAAGATTTTTTTTCTCTAATCTTTTTATAGAGTTTAATGCCTAGCATCATTAAAATACCAAAAAGGATAATACCAACAACGCCCCAAATCCAGTTGATGGCACTTTTAACAGTCACTAAAAAAACAACTGCAAACAGAATTATGGTAGAAACTTCATTTAGTATTCGTAATTTAAAAGCAGAATATTTTACAATATCATTTTGTAGTTTCTTGTAAATAGTATGGCAAAAACCTTGATAAAAATACAGTGCCAATACAAAAGCTAGTTTGACCAACATCCAAGGTTCAGATAAGTAATAGGGATTTTGGTACAACATCCAAAAGGCAAAAATACTTGCTAAAATTGCAGATGGCCACGTAATTATGTACCATAAGCGTTTGCTCATTAATTTATACTGCGTTTGTAAAATAGACTTTGCGGGTTCTAGTTTATTTTCTGCCTCTGTTTGATAAATAAACAAACGAACAATGTAAAATAAACCAGCAAACCAGGTTACTACAAAAATAATATGTAACGCTTTTATGTATAAAAAGTCCATAATTTTGTTTTAAGTTTCAGAGTTTCAAAAGTTTTTTATTAATCATTGGCCACAACTACTCTTCAATCCAATTTACTAAAACATCTACCCAATCATCGTTATCATTTATACAAGGAATTGCATGAAATTCTTCGCCACCAGCTTCTAAAAATTCTTCTTTACCTTCCATGGCAATTTCTTCTAAAGTTTCTAAACAATCGGAAACAAAAGCTGGGGTAACTACCGCTAACTTTTTAATACCTTTCTCTGGATATTTTTCAATCATTTTATCTGTATAAGGTTGTAACCAAGGGTCTCCTGCTAATCTAGATTGAAACGAAACAAAATATTCTTCTGGTGTTAAGTTTAAATATTCTACCACTTGTTTTGTAGTTTCATAACATTGATGTTTGTAGCAAAACTCATGAGCAGGAGAGTTTGTTTTACAGCATTCAAAATTCACACTATCATTTGGTTTGCAGTGCGATTTTGTAATGTCTGATTTTCTAACATGTCTTTCTGGAATACCATGATATGAAAATAAAATCTTGTCCCATTCTTTGCCTTTTAAATAATTTTTTATGCTATCTCCTAATACTTTTATATACTCTTTTTTGTGATAAAAAGCAGGAATGTGCTTGAATTTCATCTGTGGAAAAAATTCTGCTCTTAATTCTTCTGCCAACACTAAAATAGTGTCTGTAGTTGCCATTGCGTGTTGTGGGTATAGAGGTACAATTAAGACGTCAGTTACACCTTTGTCATGCAATTCTTGTAATCCCATTTTTATAGATGGTGTTCCATAACGCATTGCTAATGCAACAGGCAATTCTGTTTTTTTTTGAACTTTATCTAATAATCTTTCTGATAAGACTATTAGCGGAGAACCTTCATCCCACCAAATTTTTTTGTAAGCTTTTGCAGATTTTTTTGGTCTTGTATTTAAAATAATTCCTTTAACTAAAATAGTACGTAACCATTTTGGTGCGTCTATTACGCGTTCGTCCATTAAAAATTCATCTAAATATTTTCTTACATCTTTGGTAGATGTGCTTGCTGGTGATCCTAAATTTACTAATAAAACTCCTTTCATTTTTTATGCTGAATTTATTTAAGTATCTATTTGTTTATTTTGATATTTCCTAATTCTTAGCTGTCAACTGACTTGTAACCTCATATAAAGTAATAGCCAAACTATGTATAACATTCATACTCGAGTTTCTCCCATACATTGGAATTGCAATAGTGTAATCAACCAAATTTATATGTTCAATTCCATTGCGTTCGCTACCCAAAAGTAATACGATTTTTTTGTGATTTTTAAAATTAAAATCTTGAATATTGATGCTTTTATCAGTAATTTCTATACCAATAATGGTATTTCCAGCGGCTTTTAATTGCTGAATAGTTTCTTCAAAATTACGATAATAATCATAGTTAATTTGATTGATCGTATTTCTGGCAGTATTGATTACTTTTCTATTTTCTATGGAGGGAGAAGCTTCATGAAAATAAATTTTTTCGACCCCAAAACTCTCAGAAATTCGAAAACACATCCCAATATTTTCTGGAGTTCTAATCGCATCACAAACAATGGTAATAGGAAACTGTTTCTGAATATTTTCGATATCGTAATGTGTTAATTGTTTCATTTTTTTATCTCAAAGTTAAAACACTAATATTTTCTTACTGCTTCAAACTCATTACATATTTTTTTGGTGTTGTACCAAACTTCTTTTTAAAAGCGGCAATAAAATGGCTTGCTGTACTATATCCAACTTGCAACCCAACTTCATTAACATTGTATTGATTGCTTTCTAGTAGTTTTCTGGCATGTTCCATTTTGTAATCTAGTAAAAAGCTAAAAACAGTATCACCATAAATTTGTTTAAAACCTTCTTTTAGTTTTTTTAAATTAAGTCCAATTTCATTGGCTAATTCTTGTAAACTTGGTGGTTCTGCCATTCTAGAAATAATAATTTCTTTCGCTTTTCTAATTTTTAGAACGTTTTGTTCGTCCACTAAAAAAGGGCAATATTCTCCAGCAATATTTTCTTCTTGTTGAAAATGTAAACTCAACAATTCGTAAATTTTTCCTTTTACATATAATTCTCTAATCGAACTATTAATATTAGAGTTGATGATTTGTTGCAAAACAATTAAAACTGTAGGTTTAATTTCAGTATCATCATAATATTTTTTATTGCTATTTTCATCACTTAAAAAAGGAATGTAATTAGACTCTTTAGAAAATAACGAGTGAAATTTTTCTATAGAAATTAATAAAGATAATAAGGTTGTTTTGGGTTGAATTTCTAAGTGAATAGGTAAAGTTCTTTGCGGATTGTATAGTAAAATAGATCTGTTGTCTAAAACGTCAAAAGAATAACTGCCATTATTGAATAAAAATTTAGATTTACCACGCAAGCAAAAATGCATTTGTATAAAAGATTGGTCTATTTCTCTTTCAAAATTTACAGCATCTTTGCTTTCGTTCTGAAAATGAAGTACATAAAAACCTTTTTCAAGCGTAATTTCATCTAAAGTACTTTCTCCGACATTTTTAAACATAGAAAAGACTATTTTTTAGTTTATTTTTATTTAGAATCATTCTATATAAAAAATAATTAAAACCTAATATTTAAAGCAAAAATAAGGTATTTGGTTAATTTAATTGTAAAAAAAACTCAAAAAACACTTATCGTTATTAAAAGTTCTTTTGTCGATACTTTTTTATAGATATACTAATTATTTTTGTGGCATCTTTTTAAATTATATGAAAGAACTAGGGCAGGAGCACTTTTACAATATTGGCGTAAGTTATAAAAAAGCAGATGCAGAAATACGTGGTAAGTTTTCTGTGTCTGCAGAAAACCAGATTGCACTCTTAAAAGCTGCAAAAAATAAAGGTATTTCTGGGGTTTTAATTATTTCTACATGCAACAGAACAGAAATATTTGGTTTTGCAAACAGACCTTGTTTGCTTATAGAGTTATTGTGCGGTTTTTCTGAAGGTACCACAAAAGAATTCTCTGCATTTTCTCATGTTTACGAAGAGCAACAAGCCATCAATCACTTATACAGAATTGGTACGGGTTTAGATAGTCAGATTTTGGGCGATTATGAAATTGTAGGACAATTAAGGCAATCATTCAAATTAGCAAAAAAAATAAAAACCACAAATGCCTATACAGAGCGTTTGGTAAATAGTGTTTTACAAGCTAGTAAAAAAGTAAAAAATCAAACCCAATTAAGTTCTGGTACAACTTCAGTTTCGTATGCTGCAGTGCAGTACATTACTAAAACTATACCTAATTACAACACTAAAAACATTTTAGTTTTTGGTTTGGGTAAAATGGGGAAACACACATGTAAAAACCTTGCAGAATATACAGATAATCAGAAAGTTTGTTTAATTAATAGAACAGAAGAAAAAACCACAGAATTTGTAAAAGAGCATAGTTCTATTAGAAAAGCTGTTATAGAAAACTTAACTGAAGAAGTTGCAAATGCAGATATTTTAATAGTTTCTACAGGTGCAGAAAAACCTACAATTACAAAAAAACACATTTCTAAAAATAAACCGTTGTTAATTTTAGATTTGTCTATGCCAGAAAACGTGGCTCATAATGTAGAAGACCATAAAGGCGTTTCTTTAATAAACGTAGACGAACTTTCTAAAATTACAGACGAAACTTTAGCCAAACGTTTGGCAGAAGTGCCATTAGCAGAAAAAATTATAGACACTCACAAAACAGAATTTAAAGATTGGTTAAATCATAGAAGATTTACTCCTGCAATTTCTGCTTTGAAAGATTCTTTAGAGTCTATAAAGAAAGATGAAATTAATTTTCAAAAAAAGAAACTTTCTAATTTCGATGAAAACCAAGCAGAAATCTTAACTTCACGTCTTATTCAAAAAATTACTACGCAATTTGTAAAGCATTTAAAAAATGAAAATACTTCTGTTTCAGAAAGTATAGATGTTATCCAAAAAGTGTTTCAATCTTAACCAAAAATAAATGCAAAAAATTATTAGAATAGGAACTCGCGATAGCCAATTAGCGCTNTGGCAAGCTAATAAAGTTCGTAAAGAATTAACAGAATTAGGTTACGATTCTGAGATTGTTCCTATTAAATCTGTTGGAGATATTGTTTTAGATAAACCACTTTACGAATTGGGTATTACAGGTGTTTTTACAAAAAATTTAGATATTGCAATGTTTAATGGAGACATTGATATTGCTGTTCATTCTTTAAAGGATGTGCCAACAGTATTACCAGAAGGTATTNTACAAGCAGCTGTTTTAAAAAGAGCAAACTATAATGATATTTTAGTTTTAAAAGATACAGAAGAATTTTTTGGGCAACCCAATGCAACCATTGCTACAGGTAGTTTACGTAGAAAAGCAATGTGGTTAAATCGTTATCCCACACATAATGTAGTAGATTTAAGAGGTAATGTAAACACACGTTTACAAAAACTAGATGATAGTGATTGGAATGGAGCTGTTTTTGCAGCAGCTGGTTTAGAAAGAATAGGAATTCGTCCAGCAGGAGCAGTTAATTTATCTTGGATGATTCCAGCTCCAGCACAAGGGGCAATTATGATTGCAGCTTTAGAAAAAGACAATTATATTTTAGATGCTTGTGAGCAATTAAATCATCATGAAACCAAAGTTTGTGTTGGTATAGAGCGTGAGTTTTTAAGACTGTTAGAAGGTGGTTGTACAGCGCCAATAGGAGCATTAGCTTATGTAGATGCTAAAACTGAAGAAATTAATTTTAAAGGAGTTTTGTTAAAAAAAGATGGCTCTAAAAAAATATCAGTCACTAAAACAGCAGTGTTGGGTAAACATCACTTATTGGCAAAAGATTGTGTAGATTATGTTATCAATAGAGGGGGAAAAGAGTTGATGTTAGAAGATCTTGAAGGGGAGTCAATTGTAACTCATAAAGCATTTTCAACTAAAAAATTATCAGAAATTCAAAAGAAATCTCTACCAAATACCATCGGTATAGAAGATAGCGATTTTATTAAAATCCGTTTTAATAGAATTCCACCAAAGGTGATGAAAAACGAGCTAGAAAATGTTGTAATTACTAGCCAAAACGGAGTAGAGGCCATTTTAAATTCTTTTACAAAAAACGAATTAAAATTCAAGAATATTTTTTGTGTTGGTAGAAGAACCAAAAAATTAATTGAAAATAGAATAGGAGCAGTAACTTACGTTGCAAAAAATGCTTTAAAATTAGCAGAATATATTTCTAAAAAAACAAACATTAAGGAAGTTACCTATTTTTGTAGCAATTTAAGAATGGATGTTTTTCCAACCTATTTAAAGGCAAATGATATTGTTGTAAATGAAGTTGAAGCATACAAAACAATGCTGAGTTCAGAAAAAATTGCAGATGATGTTTCGGGAGTTTTATTTTACAGTCCATCAGGAATTGAAAGTTATTTACAAGAAAATTCAATAAATAAAATAGCGTTTTGTATTGGAGAAACAACAGCAAAAGAAGCTAGAAAACATTTTGATAAGGTAGAAGTTGCTAATTTGCCAAGTGCAGAAAGTCTGTTAGAATTGGTAAAATCTCATTTTTTAGCAAATTAGATGTTTAAAATGTTGCCTCGATTGCAGTTAAGAGGTTTCTTTATTTCTCTACTGCGTTCGTAATGAAAATATGTTACAGTAAATGTTTAGAACAAGAAGACTTAGAAAACAAGAAGGAATTAGAAGATTGGTTAGAGAAACCAAACTTTCTGTAGACGATTTTGTTTATCCACTTTTTATTGAAGAAGGTAAAAATATAGAAACAGAGATCGTTTCTATGCCTGGTATCAAACGTTTTTCTTTAGATACAATTTCTAAAGAATTAGATGAAGTTGTAGCGCTAAATATTCCTGCAGTTTTATTATTTGGTATTCCATCAGAAAAAGATGATCAAGGCACAGAAACTTGGAATGATAGTGGTGTTATGCAACAAGCTATTCGTTTTATCAAGAAAAATTACCCAAGTTTATATGTAATTACAGATGTTTGTTTTTGTGAATATACGTCTCATGGTCATTGTGGAATTATACATGATAATGATGTAGATAATGATGCTACTTTGGTAAACATTGCAAAGCAAGTTATTTCTCATGCCAAAGCAGGCGTAGATATGGTAGCGCCCTCAGGAATGATGGATGGGACCATAGATATAATTCGTCAATCTTTAGACAATACAGGTTTTGCAGATTTGCCAATTATGGGATATTCTGTAAAATATTCATCGGCTTTTTACGGTCCTTTTAGAGATGCTGCAGATTCTGCACCAACATTTGGAGACAGAAAAACCTATCAAATGGATCCTGCAAATAGGGATGAAGGAATGCGTCGTGCAACTTTTGACGATCAGGAAGGAGCAGATATTTTAATGGTAAAACCAGCTTTGTCTTATTTGGATATCATCAGAGATTTAAAAAATAATTTTGATAGACCAATAGCCTGTTACAATGTAAGTGGAGAATACGCTATGATTAAAGCAGCCGCAGAAAAAGGTTGGATTGATGGCGAAAAAGTTATGATGGAAAGTTTATTGTCTATGAAAAGAGCAGGAGCAGATATTATTATTACTTATTTTGCAAAAGAAGCTGCAAAATTATTGGAGGCAAAAAATAAATAGAAATGCTGTCATTCCTGCGTAGGCAGGAATCTCAAATTAAAAAAGGATAATAATTGTTTAAAACTCAACATCAATATTATGTGTACATTATCATAAATAAAAAAGATGGAGTTTTATATATTGGTGTGTCAAACGATTTAGAAAGAAGAATGTTTGAACATAAAAATAAATTGGTTAAAGGTTTTTCTTCAAAATATAATTTAAATAAGTTGATTTATTTTGAATCTTATCAATTTGTTAAAGATGCTATTAAAAGAGAAAAGAATTTGAAAAAGTGGAAAAGAGATTGGAAAATAAATTTGATAGTTGAAGACAATGCTGATTGGATAGATTTATCAGAAGATTGGTTTGATTAAAATAAGAGATTCCTGCCTGCGCAGGAATGACAGAAACTTTAAAAACGAATTGCAAAAGATAAAAAAATGAACTTTAAAAAATCACAAAAATTATATACAAAAGGATTAAAAAACTTAGTTGGAGCCGTAAATTCTCCAGTAAGAGCATTTAGTTCTGTAGGTGGAAATCCTTTGTTTATCAAAAAAGCAAAAGGCAGTAAAATCTATGATGTTGATGATAATGAATATGTAGATTTAGTAGTTTCTTATGGCCCAATGATTTTAGGTCATCGTCATAAAAAAGTAGAAAAAGCAGCAAAAAAAGCCTTGAAAAAAGGCTATTCTTTTGGTGCCTCTACAGAGGCAGAAATAAAATTAGCAAAAATAGTTTGCGATGCTTTTCCAGAAATGGATAAAGTACGTTTTGTAAATTCGGGTACAGAAGCTGTTTTAAGTGGAATTCGTTTGGCAAGAGCGTTTACTGGTAAAGATAAAATCATAAAATTTTCAGGCTGTTATCATGGGCATCAAGATGCATTATTGGTAGCTGCAGGTTCTGGTTTAGCAACTTTAAGTTTACCAGGTTCTAAAGGAGTTCCAGAAGGCGCTGTAAAAAATACGTTAATTGCAGAGTATAATAATTTAGAAAGTGTAAAAGCGCATTTTGATAAATACGATGATATTGCCGGTGTAATTATAGAGCCAATTGGTGGAAATATGGGGGTTGTTATTCCGCAAAATAATTTTTTAAAAGAATTAAAAGAGTATTTACAATCTAAAAATGCGTTGTTAATTGCAGATGAAGTAATGACTGGTTTCCGTTCAACTTTTGGAGGAGCGCAAGAAAAATTAGGAGTTGTAGCAGATATTACCTGTTTAGGTAAAGTAATTGGTGGTGGTTTTCCTGTTGGAGCTTATGGAGCAAGAGAAGAAATTATGCAACAAGTAGCGCCTTTAGGAGGCATGTATCAAGCGGGAACTTTGTCTGGAAACCCAATTGCAATGGCTGGAGGAATCTCAACTTTAACAGAATTGAAAAGACAAAATCCGTATGATAAATTTGAAGAAATAGGAAGTGTTTTAGAAGTGATTTTATTAGAAACTGCTAAAAAATACAATGTAGATTTAATAGTAAACAGATTT
>P_2C_Liq_1_UnCtyDRAFT_1000008_pt1 | contig 86100 bp, 65 predicted proteins | sample Pon2CUnioCityCA_2_FD_10234 | JGI IMG/M metagenome (IMG submission 10234) | reverse complement strand
CGGTAAATCCAAATCCGAACGTCGACGCAGGAGCAGACCAGGCTATTTGCTTAGGTGAGTCTATTGGCATTGGTGGTTCACCAACTTCTTCTACTACAGGGGTTACCTATGCCTGGGATAATGCAGGGAGTTTAGATGATGCAACTATAGCAAATCCAACTGCTACACCAACTACCACTACCACTTACACGGTGGTAGTAACCGATGGGACCACAGGCTGTACAAGCCAAGATCAAGTAGTAGTTACAGTAAACCCACTACCAACAGTAGATGCAGGAGCAGATCAGGCTATTTGTATTGGTGGAAGTGCCACTTTAGGTGGAGCACCCACAGGTCCGGCAGGATCAACATATGCATGGGACAATGCAGGTAGTTTAGATGATGCAACTTTAGCCAATCCAACCGCAACACCGACAGTAACCACCACTTATACAGTAACGGTAACTGATGGTAATGGCTGTAGTAATACGGACCAAATCACCATTACGGTAAACCCACTACCCACAGTAGATGCAGGAGCAGATCAGACCATTTGTGAAGGACAGAATGCCACTTTAGGCGGAGCCCCCACCGGTCCTGCCGGCGCAACTTATGCTTGGGACAATGCGGCGAGTTTAAATGATGCAACCTTAGCCAATCCAACTGCTACACCAACGTTAACGACCACTTATACGGTAACGGTAACCGATGGTAATGGTTGTAGCGAAACCGATCAGGTAACGATTACGGTAAATCCAAATCCGGACGTCGACGCAGGAGCTGATCAAGCGATTTGCGTTGGAGGTAGTATAAGCCTAGGAGGCTCTCCAACATCGACTACTTCTGGAGCAACTTACAGCTGGGACAATGCTGCGAGTTTAGATGACGCAACCTTAGCCAATCCAACTGCTACACCAACTGTAACCACCACTTATACGGTAACAGTAACCCATCCTAACGGTTGCACGGCTACTGATCAAATTATCATAACTGTAAATTCATTACCTGCTGCAAATGCAGGTGTAGATGCAACCATATGCAGTGGATCTGCTACACTTTTGGGTGGAAGCCCAACAGGGCCTCCTGCTTCAAGCTACAGCTGGGACAATGCGGCAAGTTTAGATGATGCTACCCTAGCTAATCCAACGGCCACACCTACTGTAAGCACGACATATACAGTTATTGTCACAGATATTAATGGATGTACTAATTCAGATCAAGTATCTATTACGGTCGATCCTTTGCCTAATGTTGATGCAGGTCCTGATCGAACTATATGTGATTTACAATCAACTCCAATCGGTGGTTCACCAACATCTTCAACTGTTGGAGCTACCTTTACTTGGAATAATGCAGCAAGTTTAAATGACCCTACAGCAGCCAATCCGGTAGCTTCTCCAAGAACAACCACTACCTATACCTTGACCGTAACACATCCTAATGGTTGTACAGATACGGATCAAGTTGTGGTTAATGTAAACCCATTGCCAACAGTTGATGCAGGTGCTGACCAAGCTATCTGCATAGGTTCTTCAACCAATTTAGGAGGCTCACCGAGCGGTCCTGCAGGAGCGACTTTTGCATGGGACAACGCAGCTAGTTTGAACGATGCCACCATAGCCAATCCTATTGCCTCTCCAACGGTTACTACAACGTATACCCTAACCGTAACAGATGTAAATGGATGTGTGAACACAGATCAGGTAACGATTACTGTAAATCCCCTCCCAATAGCTGACGCAGGACTAGATCAGACAATTTGCGAGGCTGACACTGTGCTATTGGGAACTACAGCTAACCCTGCTTACACATATGCCTGGGATAATGCAGCATTATTAGATGATAACACCCTAGCTCAACCCAGTGCTTTCCCATCTATTACAACCACCTTTACGGTTACAGTAACTGAAACAGCTACTTCTTGTACGAGTACAGACCAAGTAGTAATAAGCGTGCTTCCCCAACCTTTTGCAAATGCAGGAGCTGACGATACGCTTTGTTTGGGTGAAAGTATTACACTAGGTGGATCACCAACTGGTCCTGCGGGAGCTTCTTTTGCGTGGGATAATGCCGCTAGTTTGAATGATCCGACTGCTTCAAACCCTATTGCTGCCCCACAGATAACTACCACTTATACGGTGACCGTAACAGATGCTGTAAACGGTTGTACAAATACTGCTCAAGTGACTATTCTAATAAATCCTCTTCCTAATACAGATGCAGGGGCAGATCAGGATATATGTTTGGGCGATAGCATAACCTTAGGAGGGAGTCCTACCGGCCCTTTAGATGCTACTTACGTTTGGGATAATGCTGTTTCATTAGATGATGCAAGCAGTGCAAACCCTCTTGCATTTCCTACCGATACAACAACTTATACCGTTCTTGTTACTGATACTAACGGTTGTGTTTCTACTGATCAGATTGTGGTCAACGTGGTTCCTGCACCCGCAATAGACGCAGGCGTAGACCAAACGATTTGCTTGGGAGATTCCGTAAGTTTAGGTGGTGCCCCAACAGGTCCTGCTGGAGCCAGTTATGATTGGCAACCAAGTAGCGGTTTGTCAGACAACACAGTTTCAAATCCACTTGCTAGTCCTTCGGATACTACGCTGTATGTGCTTACCGTAACAGCTTCAACCGGTTGTATATCTACAGATACTGTTCAGCTTAATGTGAATGCAGTTCCTGAAGCTAATTTTGGAGTTGATCAAACTTGTATCAGTGACCTCGCTGCTTTTACAGATTCAAGTACCATTTCTCGTGGTAACATTGTGTCATGGACTTGGGATTTTGGCGACGGGTCGGGAACTTCTAACTTGCAGAACCCTCCATATCAGTATGCAGCGGCAGGTAGCTATGATGTTAAACTTAGGGTTACTTCAGATAACGCTTGTAGCGATTCTGTAATTAAAACAATTACTATAAATGATTTGCCTTCAGCAATTGCAGGTCCTGATACCAGTTTATGCATTGGCGATACTATTCAGATTGGAGATCAGTCTAGCTTTGACCCGAGTGCAACTTATGCTTGGAGCCCTGCTACTGAAATTTCTGATGTCAACTCAGTGAGTCCTTTTGTATATCCATTAAGCACTACCAATTATTTCTTAAGTGTAACTGATCAAAATGGCTGCGCGAATTTTGACACTGTTGAAGTAATTGTAAATCAGCTTCCTGTTGTGCAAGCTTCAGCTGATGTGAGTGTTTGTTCATTTACAGATGTGCAGTTGAATGCCAGCGGGGCTGACTCTTACCTATGGTCACCTGCAGACTATTTAGATGATCCAAGCAGTGCAAGTCCAGTTGCACGGGCTGAAAAATCTATAGAATATGTAGTTTTAGGAACAGACTTGAACGGATGTGAGAATACGGATACAGTTCAAGTAGATGTGTTTAACATAGATTTCGAGTCATATAATTCGGTTGTATGCTCTCGTGATAGTGTTCAATTGATTCCAATCCTAGAGGGAGACACAGTAGGTATAAGCTACAATTGGTCCCCTGACCTAGGGTTGTCGGGCGCTAATGTAGATTCACCAATGGTATCACCACCTTTTACTCAGGAATATAAGCTTACCGTTAGAAATGCGCTTGGGTGCACCGATGTTGATAGCATTTTAGTAAGTGTAAATGCCAACGCCAATCTTCGTTTCGATTATGTGAATTCTGCAAGGTGTTCAGGATCTGCATTAGAAATTGAAAATAATTCAACCAATGCTGATCGCTTTTTATGGAAGGTTAATGGGCTTGCTAGAACCGAAGAGTATAATCCTAAGCTTGGGATTAACAATGCAGATACCAATATTATTACATTAATTGGTTGGAACCAGAATTGTTCTGACTCTATTCAAGTTGTAGTTGAACCTGCTACCTTTGAAGAGATCTTGCAGTATAAAGGAACCAATGTATTTACGCCTAACGGAGATGGAATCAATGATATTTTTGATCCAGGTTTTGAGGGAGAGTTCATCGGTTGTGCCGACTTTAGAATTTATGATCGTTGGGGAGAAAAGGTATTTGACTCTAATATTGGACAATATGGTTGGGATGGAAGAACCCTTAGAGGAAGAGTTGCACCTGCGGGAGTTTACTATTATGTGATCATTGTGGCAGGAAGAGAAGTTAAAGGTTCAGTTCTGCTTAGCAGATAAGTAATTAAACTTATTTGCTTATTACCTTAAACTCAGTCCTTCGATTTTGGGCTCTACCTTCATCAGTTTCATTAGTTGCTATAGGTTGTAAGTCTCCAAAACCTTTGGCAGAAATGCGATTTTGCATTATTTCATTTTGATGAAGATATTGTGCAACTGAATTAGCCCTATTTTCTGAAAGTGTTTGATTCATTTCACTGTTACCAACATTGTCAGTATGACCGCTTACTTCAATTTTAACTGAAGGATTCGCCTTTAAAAATTCAATAAGTTTATTTAATTCGATCTTGGATTCATCTTGCAACGCATATTTTCCTGTTTCGAAAAATATATTCTTTAAAATGATCTTTTCTCCTACTTCAATTGGACTTAAGGGAACATTTTTTTGATAAGGCTCTGCTAAAGTTCCTTCTTTTAGGTTGAAAGATTCCGAATAAAATAAATATCCTTCTTTGTTCGCATTTAGAGCGTATTTTTTGCCCATGGGAAGACTTAGTAAAAACTTTCCATCAGTTGGATCAGAAAATGACTCAACCACAAGTTCACCTGTTTCAAGGTCAATGAGTTCAAACTTGGCAGCCAATGGTGCTTGATTCTTTTTGTTGAAGATTTTTCCTGCAAAATAGGTTACAGGTTGGGCCTTATATTGCTCAGGTAATTTGAATGAATATAGGTCTAAATCCCCATAACCTTCTTCACGATCAGAGGCAAAAAAGGCTGTTTCTCCGTCAGAAGAGATAAGTAGGCTGTTTTCATTTTTATGTGTGTTGATCGGGTAGCCTAAGTTAATGGCCGGTCCCCATTCCCCTACAGAATCTTTTCTACTCATAAAAATATCTAAGCTGCCCATACCTTGGTGCCCGTCTGAAGAAAAGTATAGTGTTTTACCATCTGGGTGGATAAAGACCGATTCTTCATTACCATTTGTGTTTATGTTTCTGTTTAGCTTTTCAGGTTTACTCCAGCTATTGTCAGTCTTGAGTGTTGAGCTGTAAATGTCTCCTGTTCTACTACCTTGTCGGTCCCTTATCCCCCTTACAAAATAGAGTGTTTTTCCATCTGCAGAGAAAGAGGGTTGTGTTTCCCAATGTTTGCTATTAATAGTTTGTCCTAAATTGTAGGGTCTACTCCAATTTTTACCTTGTTTGAGTGTGTAAAAAAGATCACAACTTCCTAAACCGTTTCTTTCGCCACCGTAGTTACCATAGAGCTCGCAAGCTGTAAAAATAAGCAGGCTTCCATCCGCCGATAGGGAAGGGGCCCCTTCATTCAAAGCTGTATTAATTGGTTTTCCAATATTTTGGGCTGAGGACCAAGTTGATCCATTACGAGATGAAACATAAAAGTCCTCGTTAAAGCCTGCAGGAGAATTAGGCTCAGGAAGCCTTCTTGTGAAAAGTAGGGTGCTGTTATCTACTGTGAGGCAAGGGAAATACTCGGCATACTGGCTGTTAACCTCAGGACCTAGATTAATAGGATCAAATTGTACAGGATTTTTAACTGCATTTAAAGCATATTCTATCTGGTCTAGTTTGCCATTTGACTCATTAAACTGTCTTTCATTTGTTGGTTTAGATGACAAAAACTCTCTAAAGTGCTTTTGAGCAGAAGTATAATCACCATCTTTAAGTTCTAGTTCAGCCAAATAGTAAAGGTTACTTTTTATGAGGTTTGCATTACTTTTTACTGCTTTTTCAAAACTTTCTCTAGCAACTGAGTACTTTGCCTCATCCATTGCGATATAAGCTTTTAGGGTTAACGCTTCCACAAAGTCAGCATCCTTTTCTAGAGCGGTTTTAATTTCAGTTTTAGCTTCAGAGTATTGGTGCTTGGAATAGAACTCTTCTGCTTTTTCAAAGGCCTTAGCGGCCTTTTTACTGTCAGTTGATAGGCTTTGTGCAACTGCAGAGCAGGAACAAAAAAGTGTTACAATTAATCCTATAAGGGTGCTCTTTAGGGGATGTTTAAGTATTTGTGTGTTTGTAAGCTGATATTCCATTTAGGATTGTTTTTTACATATTCAATTAAGGCAGGAGTCATTTCGTTTCTTTTGCTCCATTCAATCTGCAGGTAGAGCTTACAATTTTCTGAAACTTTTGCGGCATGGATTTCAGCCCATTTAAAGTCATCATGATTATAGATTACCACCTTGAGTTCATTAGCCTTTTTGTAATACTCCTCTTTTGGAGGTTTTCTTTTCTTAGGAGATAGGCAAATCCAATGCCAATTTCCGCTTAAAGGATAGGCACCTGAAGTTTCAATTGCTAATTCAAAACCTAGATCGATCAATTTGGAACTTAAATCATCTAATTTATACATTACTGGTTCTCCTCCTGTAATCACGATAAACTTAGTTGAGGATTCTAGTGCTTTTTGGCAGAGTTCATTTACTTGGAGAACAGGATGATTTGCTGCCTCCCAGCTTTCTTTAACATCGCACCAGTGGCAACCAACATCACAACCACCAAGCCGAATGAAATATGCAGGTCTACCGCTGTGGAATCCTTCCCCTTGTATGGTGTAAAACGACTCCATGATCGGAAGTGCCCTACCGCTTTCTACTTTTGTCCTATTATCTTCTGCTTTTAGCATGATTCAAAATTACCTATTCCGCGCTTGCACAAAAAAAAGGCCACACATTATATACATGCATGGCCTTCACTTTATCATTAATAACTTAATAAATAATCAACTTTTCTCTGCGGTTGATTCCATCTAAGTCTAAGAAATAGATGCCTTTCTCAACGTTACTTAAATCAATAGTATTGAAACTTCCTTCAAGTCGGAACTGCTTGATCACACGACCGTTTAAATCAAATACTCTTGCTTGAGTATTGATGTTTTCAGCAGATTTTATCTGAAATATACCTGCAGAGGGATTAGGATAGATTATGAGATCCTCGAATCGGCTAGCTTCTGAAATACCTGTTGCTTGATCTATGAGAGCAACATCGTCGATTGCAATATCACTTCTAAACCCTGTCCCTGTAGTTACTCGAAATCTGATATTGACTATTTCTCCTGCATAGTTGCCAAGATTGATAGTTTGTTGTTGCCATGCTGGACCTTGGTTTCCAAATATTGGAGTGATTATATTATTGGTCCATGTTCCATTTCTGAGTATATCAACTCGTATAACGCCCATTTGCGTTCCATCCATATGGTACCAGAAACTAAACTCGGGTCTAACAGTATTGCTAAGGTCAAAGCACGGAGAAACAACTTGAGATTCTTCGCCTGTACAACCCCCTGAAGCCTCAGCATAAATGTATTTACCTGCAGCCGTCCCAGGGTTGTGATCAAGAGAAGGACCAGTGCCAGTTGATGGTGTTCCACCCGAATTAACCCTCATATCGTGGTCATCTATTAAGTTATTCGGTAGGTTGATCCAACCGTTGTTGAGATTACAAGTTGTTCCACCACAATTACTATTGGTAGAACAGTTGAAAAAGGTCTCGAAGTCAAAATTGTAAGGCGGGCTAAATGCAGAACCGTTGTAAATGTTTACTACAGTAGAAACTGAATCATTAAGAGGATTGTTATCATTAGCCAGCTTTGAAACAGTGCTTATGTTTTTTGCTCCAGCAGTTAGGGTAACTGAATCTTTGAAAGTGAAAAATTGAAAAGCACCTGAAGCAATTGGCCCCGGGATGGTGTCATTGTAGATTGTGTTGTTTACGTACAATAACATAGGAACATTTGTTAACACAGAATCCCCTGCGTTGTTGATTGTTATCCTAACCGCCGCTTTAGATACATTGCATGAAGGTACGAAGTTAATATTAGGCGTATTGATCTGCGTAATATTCATGTCGTAGGGTAGCGGACAATTTAAAGGCTGTTTCGGTAATTGGATTGCATTTAACCTCCTAGACTCGATGCCATTTCCAATTGCTTTGATGCTAAACCAATTGTCATCGCTTAAATTAATATTGTAGACTGTGAAATCTAAGTTTGAGGTAGAACCTATCGAATCCATGTGTGTCGCTCCAAGCTGATAAATAATGTAGTCTATAGCTCCATTAACAGCCGTCCATCTGAATTTCACAGAATCTGGACAAATAAAGTCTACAGCAAGATTATTTACCTGATTCATGATAGAGAAACTGCGGTTTGATTGACCGCTTACAGAACCTCTGGTAACCCTTACCAACACATCACCACTAGTTACATTTGGGACTCTCCAATTTAAATACCTTCTTCCGCTGTTTACGGTTGCAATGTTAGTCCAGTTTTGTCCATTGTTTGTTGAATAACTAACATTAAAACTACCTGTTCCTTCTACTGCGTCCCATCTGATAGTTTCCAATTCATTTGGAACGAATGCTTCACCTCCTGCAGGATAAGTTACCTCAATGCTATCACTGTATGTTTCCCAAAGTAAAAAATATTTCTGTGGACCTTGAGGAACGAGCCTTCCATTGACTAAAACGGTATATGTTCCCACAGGAACTGTATCGATTGTAACCTGCTCCATGTTGTTTAAATTGTCAATTCCTCTGGTTGCAGGCGAGCCCAATGCGGCGGGATTTGGAGATGGATTTAATCTCCAAGGGCGTATTGTGTCAGCATTTGGAGTGACAAGTCTTATATCCAAATCATTAACTAAAGCTTTAGAAGCAACCGTAGAGCCTTCATAATCTGTCCAATAAACCATAGCTCTGAGCTGTTCAGTTCCTGAAGGAATACTAAAACTATGAGATTTAGTAACATTTTGAACTATACTATCTGAAGTGTAGCGATTATCTTCTAATAAAGTCATAGCTCTATGGGCATTAACCCTTCCCCAACCATAAAAGAAGTCAGGACCCTTATTTCCTAGGTCGTGAGCTGTGTTTAATAACGCAGCTTTAATCAAGCCTGATTCTGGATCTGCTCCACCATTAAGGTCTCTGTACCCATGATATAGCTGAACTGCTAATCCTGCAATACTAGGCGCAGCCGCTGATGTTCCTCCGCCAGGAGAATAAGCATTATTAGGGTCAGTGGATATCTGGTTTGTTCCATTGGCACAGATATCTGGCTTGATTCTACCATCTTCAGATGGTCCTCTACTGCTTGAATTCGTTAAAATTGCTCGGTAGTCAAGATTTCCTGTTGCTATAACTGATTTGCCTTGTTTCCTGCCTCCGGTAATATTTCCCCAAGGAGTTCCGGCACCATATCCACAATTTCGAGAAGAACTGTTCCCGGCAGAAAATACATGCAATAATTCAGGGTTCTGTCTTACTTGTTGATCGATTGCTCTGGCAGTATTTTCGTAACTGTTNCATCCTTGACTGTAAGAAGTTGAAGTAACAACCACACGGTTCGTGTTGTAATTATTTACCGCACCTCCAATGTGTGGATATCCACCAATATCATAATAATAAAGATATGCGCCTGTAGCCATACCACGGTAAACAGGATTTAAATTTCCTGCGCCCATAGCAATTCCGCTACACATGTCGCCATGCGTCCCACGATCTGTAGTTGTAAATTGTGTTACTCTACCTTGAAAATCGATATGAGGGCCAATATTGCCATCATCTGCAAGAGCCATACTGACTCCTGTACCATCATACTTTCTTCCTAAGGCATGATCTGCATCCAATAGGTTTCCTCTATGCAGGCTTCTCGCTCTTGTATCTTCTTTTTCCGGTGGAGCAGGAACATAATCTACATATTTAACAAACCATCTATCCGTCAGGTCATCCAATTTATTTAGCGAAATTCTAATGTTTAGAAAGTCTTGGTAGTAAGAAGTTTTTAAAATTTCAGCTCCTAACTGCTCAAATTCAGTCGCTAATTCGTCAGCGGAAGTGTTTAATTGAAGAGCCACTGTAAGGTCGACCAAATTAGAACCTTGCATTGCCCAATCAGGGTTTTCACGAACATATAAGCGGGGAGCTATTTTAAAAGAATTGTCGTAAGGAGTAATTGATCTAATATTTAGTGAGCCTAAATTGGCTTGGCTTAAATTTTCCGAATAAGTTAGATAAGCCATTTCTGGTAGGTATTCTAAAAGGCTTAATCCATTTTGTTGCAGAATGCTTTTTTGAGACTCAGTAGGAATTTCTGAAAACTGCACGATAGCATAACCTTGCTTAAATGAATTACTGAGTTCACTGAGTTTAGTCCCTTCATTTAAAGAAGTAGGAGTAAACTCTCCAGTTTTTAATTTCAAGGTATAATCTTGATTAGCAACAGCATTACTACAAAATAGAATTGTAGCAAGGAAAAGAGAGTAGAGGTTTTTGTACATGTTAAAAAATTTGAAATTTAAAATTAAGCATTCTTAATTTTAATGATTCCTTTTTTTAACCTTTAGAATCTACTCTTGTTCGTTTTAATTGCTTGCTTATTAAGTAGAGCAAATAAATCCATGGACTTCCATGCATTAGAAAGTCAAACCAATCTAGGGCTTGCATACCATTTGCGCCTCCCCATATCCATTTTATCTTGCCCCATAGATGAGGCTCGGGGTAAAATGGAGCAAGACCTAATGTAAGACAAAGTAATATTGCAAACGACCAGTTTGGCTTGGCTGAGGGATTACTCATATATTATTTGTTTGAGGAAGACCATGCATTGTAACCACCCTTCAGATCATAAACAGTTTTAAATCCTTTTTGAGATAAAAGTTTGGCAGCTCGAGCACTTCTTCCGCCAACTGCACAGTATACAAAAACAGCTTTTGATTGATCTAATTCTGCTAACTTATTTTGAAGTGTCCCATCGCTAATGTTGTAATTTAAAGCTCCTTCAATAGCACCTGCCTCAAATTCTCGCGGTGAGCGCACATCAATCAAATAAAAATCTTCTTGGTTTTTTAACTGATTATCAAACTCTTCAACAGTTAAGACAGTTGAACTTTCTTTTGACTTTTCTTCTTGTGCTGTTCCTTGGCAAGCGGTAAGCACCATTATGCTCGCAATTAATAATAATCTCATTTTGTTATTTTTTATACTTGATTTAATGTATTCCATGCTTGAATTCCACCAAGCAAATTATAGGTTCTTAAACCTTGTTTTTCCATGAATTGGCAAGCAGACACGCTTCTTCCACCTGANCGGCAGAANACATAATAATCCTTAGACTTATCCAAGTCCATTACCTTGGCGGGAAAAGACTGTTCCATAATATTCATGTTGATTGCTTTTTCAATCTTGCCTTCAGCTTCTTCTTCGGGAGTTCTAACATCAATAACTACAGCATTGTCGTTTGTTTCGATTGCTGTTTTGAAGTCGTTTGCACTAAGATTTTCCATTTTCTAATCCTTTAAAATTTAAAAATAAGTTGGCCCATACGATTTTAGAAAGAGCGTAATAAAGCGGAGTGAGTAAAATTAAAAAAGTACCCACTAGAATAATAAAATTCCAAAATTCTATTTCTAGATCCAATACTAAACTAGCTACCCAAAAGGTCACCACATGGGCAACTCCTAGCGCATAGGAAACATACATGGCCCCATAATAGAAGCCAGGCTCGATGTAAAGCTTGCGTTTACATTTTGGACAGCGATCAAAAGTTGCTGATAGGTTTTGGAAGTTATAAGGATTTCTACTTTTAAAGAACTCTCCTTCATGGCAGTGAGGACATTTAAATTTCAAAATACTGTAAAGCTTGTTACCCTTTTTCAAAAAGTTCATAAATCGTATTAAGGATGCAAATTTAAACTTGTCTGTTCCATTTTTTGGTAACTTCTGTTACAAAGCTTTCTTATTTGAACATTGAGTTTAGTAGAATGATAAATGTAGTTCAATTAGTAATAAAATAGACCAAGTATTGATTTGAAAGCATTCATCTTTGGTTCTTTTTTCTAAGGTTAGGTTAATCTTAGAAAGAAATATAGGTGTCTATGACTAAGGGACAAAAGGATTTAATCTCAAGTAATTAAAACAAATATTTCGATTAAGAGTCTCCGATTAAGATTATCTGTTTTTAATATCCACCAGATTTAGATTTACTTTCAAGTAAACCGGAGTCATCAAAATATAAGGTGCTTAATTTTCCATCCTCATTTTCAAGTTGTAAGATGTAAGATTTATTTCCTTTAGGGGTAGTTCGCAGATAAAACTCTTTTGTTTCCCAATATTTTTGCTGGGTTTTTTGCTTGCTATTTTTAAGTGTTTCGGTAGCATCCTCATCCCAATCAAGTAGGATTCTTTTTTCAACATAATCGCCTAGGTCATTATAGCGATAATAAACTTTTTGATCGTCTTCTTTTACCACTGCTTCATAACGATCATCAAAAGATTTCCAAAGCACCCTAGAATCACCTTCAAATTGAGTTCTAAATTCATCCTGAACCCTCATAGGTACTTCATCTTGTTCAATTACTTTAAATACATCGGTTGTTTGTGCGACTATACTTAACGAGATTAATATGCTACTCAATAGTGTAAGAAACTTCATTTAATTTGGTTTTTAATTCAGTTCATAAAATAGCATAAACCAGCTTGAAAACCAAATATTTAAGCTTTTTTATAAGAGCTCGTTTGCAACATTCGCGAGTTCAGACCGCTCCCCTTTCTCTAAAGTTACATGCGCGTATAATGGATTCCCCTTCACTCGATCAATTAGATAAGACAAGCCATTACTGTGCTCATCAAGGTATGGCGTGTCAATTTGGTTGATATCTCCGGTAAAGATCATTTTGGTGTTTNCACCAGCTCTTGTTATTATTGTTTTGATTTCGTGAGGGGTTAAATTTTGTGCTTCGTCCACAATGAAAATAATGTCTGACAGGCTTCGCCCTCTAATATAGGCTAATGGAGTAATTACTATTTTTTCATTTTTCTGCATTTCGCTAATTTGCTTATGCTTTTTGTCCATTTCGCCAAATTGGTTCTTTATGAACTTTAAATTATCCCATAAGGGTTCCATATAGGGATTGATCTTGTCTTTAATGTCTCCAGGTAAATAACCAATGTCTTTATTGCTCAGCGGTACAATCGGACGGGCTAAAATAATTTGCTTGAAATTTCTCCTTTGTTCAATTGCTCCTGCAAGAGCCAAGAGCGTTTTACCTGTTCCTGCTACTCCCTGAATAGTTAAGAGTTTTATCTCAGGGTTGAGAATAGCATGTAAGGCAAAGGCTTGCTCGGCATTTCTTGGTATTACTCCGTAAGCTGAAATTTTCTCCACACGGTCTAGTCTTTTTTCTATTGGATTAAAGAATGCTAAACTAGAGGCTTTCCCATTTTTTAATATGTAGTAGTGGTTGTTCTGTTCTTTGCCTTTAAGGAATTTGTAATCATCCAAATAGCCCTTTTCATAAATTTCTTTGATGGTTTCAGAAGGGAGGTTTTCAATTTGTTTTTTACCTAAATGTAAATCACTCACATCTTTTACTTTGCCTGTATTATAATCCTCTGCTTGTAAATTCAAAGCCTTGGCTTTTATGCGAAGGTTTATATCTTTTGTAACTAAAACTACTTTGCTATCTTTTTCCTCTTCTTTAAGCGCAATTGCAGCATTTAAGATCTTATGGTCCCCTTTGTGGTCATCAAAAATCTTTTCTGCATTCAGCTTCGCATTTTTTCCATTCATTATTATTTTGAAGCGCGAGCCCTTCTTGTCAAGTGGAATCCAATCTTGCAAGGTGTTTTCTGCTGATAGCTTGTCTACAATTCTGGTAAATTCCCTAGCTTCAAAGTTTTTAGTATCGTTTCCTCTTTTAAAATTGTCTAGTTCTTCTAAAACAGTTATAGGTATAGCGATATCGTTGTCTTCGAAATTTAAGAAGGAATTGTGATCATGAATGATTACTGAAGTGTCAAGCACGTAAATTTTCTTTTGTGGCTTCTTTTTAGGCATGTCTGATGGAATTAGTTAATGAAATGAAGAGAAGTTGCATACCCTAAACTTAGTCTGAAATTATGCCTGAATGAGAGGGTGTAGGTTAAAGAAATTAACCGTTGCCCTTTAATAAGTTTCTGAAAGAATTAAGATTCGCTTAACCTAGCAGCTTGTTTTTTTGGAGGTAGCTGCAGATGTAGTTGCTTGCTCCAGCTTTTGATATCACGTAGTCTTTTGCTTTTACAGAAGCTGTTGTTAACTGCTCTCCAACTAGATCATGTGTTAGCAGCTGTTCAAATTCTTCATAATTGTGTACGCTAAATCCACTGCCAATTTCAATGAGGTCTTTAATTTCTTGAAAACGCTCATAGTTTGGCCCAAAAATAACCGGGCAGCCGTATACCGAAGCTTCTAAAGTATTGTGCACACCTGATCCAAATCCACCGCCAATAAAAGCAATAGTACCATAACGGTAAAGTTTTGAAAGTATGCCGATCTGATCCACTACGATCGTTTGAATCTCCTCTTTCGAACTTTCACTTTCCATTCGGCTTAACCTGCAGCTATTAGGAAAGTCGCTTAAAATTTGGTCAATCTCTTTTTGATCAATTACATGCGGGGCAATTATTACTTTAAATCGGCAGCCTTTATTAACAAATTTCCTAGTGAACTCAATTTCTTTCTGCCATGCGCTTCCTAAAATTAAGCAAGGATTTTTACCGATCATTTTCTCAATTTCTTTTGACTCAAAATACTGCTTGGAAAGTTCAACTACTCTATCAAAACGACCATCTCCACTAATGCTGACATTTTGATAGCCTATTGATTTAAGTAGGGAAGCGGTAGTTTTATTTTGCACGAAAAAATGAGTGAAGCTGCTCAATTGTTTTGCAAACCACTTACCATACCATTTGAAAAATTGCTGCGATTCCCATAAAATCCCTGAAACTAAGAAACAAGGAATGTTTCTTTGCTTTATTGATTGAAGCAGGTTAAACCAAAATTCATATTTCACGAAAATGATGAAACGATAATTGCCTTGATCAAGCAAGAGGTTGGCATTCGATTTAGTGTCTAGAGGTAAATAGGTGATCAAGTCAGCATGGGCGTAGTTCTTGCGGACTTCGTAGCCGGAAGGTGAAAAAAAAGTCAAATGAATGAACAGTTCAGGATCTTCTTTTCTGATCATCTCCAGCAGTGGTCTAACCTGTTCAAATTCACCTAAAGAGGCGCAATGAATAAGTATTTTGTCCTTGCCTGTCTTACTTAGGCTTTCTAACTGTTCCTTAAAATTCTTTCTTCCAATTCGAAAGTCCTTCGCTTTTGAGTTAAAGAGTGAGGCGAACCTTATTGCAACACTTAGCAGGCCAATAAAAAAATTATACAACAGCTGCATCATGGACTAGTAGAAGTAAAACTCTTCAGATTCTCTGCTTCTGAAAGGGATAGTCCAACCAAAACGAAGCCCTGAAAGTAAGTCTAACTTTTGATCTGTATCAAAGCTTCTTGTGTCATAGTTAAATTTTCTTCGGTTGTAGGTAAAGGCTTGTTCGAACTCAAAGCCTAGATAAAAATTGATCAAATTCCGCTTGCCGTAATGTTGATAGCCAATAAACTGTCGAATTGCTAGTCCGGTGTGCAGTCGATCATATCCTTTAAGCATATCCTCACTTAGCTGAAAAACGGTCCCATCTCGATAATCAACCTTAATAAAGTGTTGAAAGTAGCCAACGCCCGCTTGAATCAGAATCCCTGAATTTTCATTCGTAGCAAACCAAGGAAAAATCTTTCCCACAGATCCATAGAAAGAAAGGCCTCTTAGTTCGTAAACCAATTTTACTAATTCTCCATCTGAATCTGTAACGTCACCTTGATCGTTGATAATGTCATCGAGTAAACTACCTATGCGAACGTTTCGTGTAAAATGATAGCCGCCCTCAATTTCGAAAACCCAGTTGCTTTTTAACTTAACACCAAATGCTCCTCCAACAGAATTTGACTGCCCATAGCGATCTTCAAAGTCGCCTGAGGAATATAATAAACTGTATTGAAATCGAATGTAGGGTATGGTTTCAGCCTTCGATTTAGTACTGTCTTGTCCCTTGCTGACCAATGAAAACTGCAAACAAGCTATCAGGAATATTAGCTGTAAGAATACCAAACGCATGCAGCGAAATTACCAATACTTTTTCAGCACAAACTACTCTAAAAAGCCTATCTTCGCGAGCCGAAAAAGTGCATAATATGCGAGATATTCAAATGGTTGACTTGAAAAGTCAATACCAAAAAATAAAGCCTGAAGTCAACGAGCGTATTCAGTCGGTAATTGACTCAGCGGCTTTTATTAATGGTCCTGAAGTAAAAAGATTTCAAAAAGAATTAGAACAGTATTTACAGGTAAAGCATGTTATTCCTTGCGGGAATGGAACAGACGCTTTACAAGTTGCTTTAATGGCTTTAGGTTTAAAGCCGGGAGACGAAGTGATTACTACAACTTTTACTTTTGTTGCTACAGCTGAGGTGATTGCTCTTCTTGGCTTGAAGCCGGTATTGGTAGATGTTGATTATGAAAGCTATTTGATTAACACCGATGAGCTTGAAGCTGCTGTGACACCGCAAACCAAAGCTATTATTCCGGTGCACCTATTTGGGCAGTGTGCTAATATGGAGGAGATCAAGAAGTTAGCAGATCAACATGATCTTTTCATTGTTGAAGATGCTGCTCAATCTATTGGGGCCTCTTATCACTTTACAAGTGGAGAGGCACGTCAGTCGGGAACAATCGGACATTTCGGTTGCACTTCTTTTTTTCCATCAAAGAACTTAGGTTGTTATGGAGATGGAGGTGCTTTATTTACCAACGATGACCAGCTTGCAGAAAAAGCCCGAATGGTAGTAAATCACGGAATGAAAGTACGGTATTACCATGATGAAATAGGGGTCAATTCTCGTTTAGATAGTATACAAGCAGTCGTTTTAAGTGCTAAGTTAAAGCACTTGAATGATTATGGTAATGCGAGAAGAGCAGCTGCATGGCAATATGATCAAGCTTTTAGCGAAATAGAGGCGATTCAGACTCCCAAAAGAATGATAAACAGCTGCCACGTTTTTCATCAATATACCATGAGGGTGACAAATGGTGAGCGCGACGCTTTGCAAAAGCACTTGACAGAAGCTGGAGTGCCTGCCATGATCTATTATCCGGTGCCTTTGCATCAGCAAAAAGCTTACCGAGATGATCGTTACGCTGATGGCGCCTTTCCTGTAGCAGAGCAGTTGGCAAAAGAGGTGATTTCATTGCCCATGCACACTGAGCTAGATCAGGAGCAGCTAACATATATAACTTCAAAAGTCAAAGAGTTTTTTAAATCATAAGATAGAATGAAAATAGCTGTTGTTGGAACAGGTTACGTAGGATTAGTAACCGGAACTTGCCTCGCAGAAACAGGTAATCAAGTGGTCTGTGTAGACATAGATGAAGATAAAGTAAACAAAATGCGCAGTGGGGTTGTGCCCATTTACGAACCACACTTGGATGTGCTTTTTGAGCGAAATATTAAGCAAAAGAGACTGAGTTTTACCACTGAATTGGCTGAAGCAATAGAAGATGCGCAAGTTATTTTCCTTGCTCTTCCAACTCCTCCTGGTGAAGATGGTTCAGCAGACCTTTCATACGTTTTAGGTGTGGCAGACGAATTAGGCAAGATGATCAAAGATTATAAGATCATTATTGATAAAAGTACTGTGCCTGTAGGAACTGCAGATAAAGTTACCGCTGCGGTAGGCAAGCACGCTCAAGTTGAATTTGACGTTGTTTCTAACCCTGAGTTTTTGAGAGAAGGATTTGCAGTTGATGATTTTTTGAAGCCAGATCGGGTGGTGATTGGAACCACATCAGAGCGAGCAAGAAAGGTATTAGAGGATTTGTACAAACCCTATGTTAGGCAGGGCAATCCCATATTGTTTATGGATGAAAAATCGGCTGAACTTACCAAGTACGCTGCCAATGCCTTTTTAGCCACAAAGATTACTTTCATGAATGAGATTGCAAACTTCTGCGAACAGGTTGGAGCAGATGTTGATGCAGTTCGTGTTGGTATAGGTTCAGACACCCGAATTGGGAAACGCTTTTTATTTCCGGGGATAGGTTATGGCGGAAGTTGTTTTCCAAAAGATGTGCAGGCCTTGGCTAAGTCAGGAAAAGAAGAGGGTTATGCTTTTAAGATCTTAGATTCTGTAATGGAAGTTAATCAAGATCAAAAGACAGCGCTTGTTCCTAAGATACTTGATCATTTTAATGGAAACATAAAAGGGAAGAAAATAGCCCTCTGGGGATTGGCTTTCAAACCCGATACGGATGACATAAGAGAAGCACCTGCCTTGTATTTAATAGATGAGTTCCTCAAACATGGAGCAACAGTATCTGCATACGACCCTGAAGCTATGAGTAATGTGCAGGAAAGGCTTGGTGATAAGATCAACTTTGCTTTGAACGCCTATGATGCCTGTGAAGGGGCGGACTTATTAGTAATTGCCACCGAATGGTCGGTGTTTAGAACCCCTGATTTTAAAAAGATTGGTCAACTATTAAAGGACCCTCTTATTTTTGACGGAAGAAACCTTTATGATCTAGAACAGATGGAAAAAGAAGGGTTCAAATACATTAGTATTGGAAGAAATAAGGTAGGAGTCTAAACCAATGAAAAGAGTTTTAATTACCGGAGCTGCAGGTTTTTTAGGGTCACATCTTTGCGATCGATTCATTAAGGAAGGCTATGCTGTGGTTGGGATGGATAATCTTATTACAGGAAACATTAGTAACCTCGAGCACTTGTTTCCTCTTGAACAATTCGAATTTTACCATCACGATGTTTCTAGGCACGTACATGTATCTGGGCCACTAGATTTTATTCTACATTTTGCCTCCCCTGCAAGTCCGATCGATTATTTAAAAATTCCTATCCAAACCTTAAAAGTTAGTTCTTTAGGTACACACAATTTACTGGGTTTAGCTAAAGTAAAAGGAGCTAAAATGTTGGTGGCCTCAACCTCTGAGGTCTATGGAGACCCTCAGGTTCATCCTCAAACTGAAGATTATTGGGGAAATGTGAATCCGATTGGTCCTCGAGGAGTCTATGATGAAGCCAAGCGTTTTCAAGAAGCTATAACCATGGCATACCATACCTTTCACGGGCTAGACGTTGCTATTGTTAGAATATTCAATACTTATGGTCCCCGAATGCGCTTAAATGACGGAAGGGTATTACCTGCTTTTATTGGACAGGCGCTCAGAGGGGAAGACCTTACTGTTTTTGGAGATGGTTCACAAACCCGTTCCTTTTGTTATGTGGACGACCTAGTTGAAGGAATTTACCGTTTATTGCAAGCAGACTATCCTCAGCCTGTTAACATTGGCAACCCTGATGAAATTACCATTCTTGACTTTGCTGAAGAAATCATAAAACTAACTGGTACAAGCCAGCAAATCATATTCAAAGATTTACCAAAGGATGACCCTATGCAAAGGCAGCCTGATATAAGTAAGGCGAAAGAAATGCTAAATTGGGAGCCTAAAGTAATTCGTTCTGAGGGCTTGAAGATTACCTACGACTATTTCAAATCATTATCTGAAGATGCGCTCTATAAAAAAGAGCATAATGATTTCACCAAATACATACAGCGATAATGGAGTATTTTGCACATGAAACAGCAGTAATTGATGAGGGCTGTAAAATTGGTAAGGGCACCAAAATATGGCATTTTACCCATGTCATGCCTAATTCGTCAATGGGTGAGAATTGTAATATAGGCCAAAACTGTGTGATCTCGCCTGATGTAAAACTTGGTAATCAAGTGAAAATCCAAAATAATGTTTCAATCTACACAGGTGTTAATTGCGAAGATGATGTTTTTTTAGGACCCTCTATGGTGTTTACAAATGTTCTTAATCCAAGAAGTGCAGTAAACAGAAGAGGAGAGTATGCCAAAACCTTAGTTAGGAAAGGGGCAACCATAGGCGCTAATGCAACTATTGTATGCGGTATCGAATTGGGTGAATTTTGCTTTATTGGGGCAGGAGCCGTGATTACCAAGTCAGTTAAAGCCTACGCATTGATGGTTGGAAATCCCGCAAAGCAAATTGGCTGGATGAGCGAGCACGGGCATCGCTTGCATTTTAATGCAGATCATNTAGCAGTGTGCCCTGAATCAAATGNTCAATATCAACTAAAAAATAATACCGTACAAAAACTGTAAAATAAAATGTCNATTTACCAAAGGNTTCTAGATAAAGAAGANAAAATTGCTGTAATTGGTTTGGGTTATGTTGGCTTNCCNATTGCNTTAGCTTTTGCNAGAAAAACAAGTGTTATTGGNTTTGATATAAACGAGCAGCGTATTGATATGATGCGAAATAANGTGGANCCAAGTGAGGAGCTTGGTCCTGAAGCATTTGCTGACTGTGATATNCATTTTACNGCTNANCTTNATGAATTAAGNGAAGCTACTTTTTANGTTGTGGCTGTTCCNACACCTATAGATCATCATAATTTGCCTGATCTTAAGCCACTTGTCTCTGCTTCAAATACAGTTGGGAAAGTTTTAAAAGAAGGAGATTATGTGGTTTTTGAATCAACTGTTTATCCCGGTTGTACAGAAGAAGACTGTGTTCCTGTTTTGGAAAAGCTGAGCGGTTTAAGTAGAGATCAATTTTCGATTGGTTATTCTCCTGAACGGATCAATCCGGGCGATACGCAACACACACTAGAAAATGTGGTGAAAGTTGTTTCTGGAGATAGTGCAGAATCATTAGAGGAAATTGCAAAAGTTTACGAATTAGTAGTTGATGCAGGTGTTCACCGCGCTGAATCTATAAAAGTTGCAGAAGCAGCTAAGATCATAGAAAACACTCAACGAGACGTTAATATTGCACTAATCAATGAATTGTCTATTATTTTTAACAAGATGGACATTAACACTTATGATGTCCTAAGGGCAGCAGGAACTAAGTGGAATTTCCTAAAATTTCAACCTGGTTTAGTTGGAGGACATTGTATAGGGGTTGATCCTTATTATTTAACCTACAAGGCAAAAGAATACGGTTACCATGCACAAATCATAAATTCGGGAAGAGCAGTAAACGATGGAATGGGAGCTCACATTGCGGGAAGGATAACTAAAGAAGTAATTAGCCAGTTCAAACACAGTGATGGGGCTAAAATCCTAGTGATGGGTGCTACTTTCAAGGAAAATGTAAGTGACATTAGAAACTCGAAAGTAGTAGACGTAGTAAATGAGTTGAAATCTTTTGGATTGAATGTTGACGTTACTGATCCACACGCTTCTTCTGAAGAAATTAAAGCCCATTACGATTTTTCTTTAGTAGATGAGTTGGCTGATGAATACCACGGCATTGTGGTTGCTGTGAATCACGCTCCTTATTTAGAATACGAAGAAGATTTTTACAAAGGTCTCCTAAAAGAAAATGGCTTTATCTTCGATGTAAAAGGCACTCTAAAAGACAAGATAGAAAATATCAAATACCTTAGTTTATAATGCAATTCAAAAAAAATATCCTCATAACAGGGGGAGCAGGTTTTATCGGTTCTCATGTTGTTCGCTTATTCGTCAATAAGTATCCTAATTATCGAATTGTAAATTTTGATAAGCTAACTTATGCGGGTAACCTTGAAAACCTGTCGGATATCGATCAAGCTCCAAACTATGCTTTTTTTAAAGGTGATATTGTTGAGGAGTCCGTTGTGAGAGAGGCTTTCGAAAAGTACCAAATTGATGCAGTTATCCATTTGGCTGCAGAGTCACATGTTGATCGTTCGATTAGCAATCCCATGGAGTTTATACGAACAAATGTCGACGGTACTGCCGTTTTAATGAATGTTGCGAAAACTTATTGGGGAGCTGATTTTGACGATAAACTTTTTTATCACGTTTCAACTGATGAGGTATATGGCTCTTTGGGAGAAACAGGTTATTTTACAGAAACAACCCCCTATGATCCAAGAAGTCCTTACTCTGCATCAAAAGCAAGTTCAGATCATCTAGTTAGGGCATATTACCATACTTATAACTTTCCGATTGTTATCTCAAACTGTTCTAATAATTATGGCGCTCATCAGTTTCCTGAAAAGTTAATCCCTTTATTTATTAATAACATCAAGCAAGAAAAGCCATTGCCTGTCTACGGAAAGGGCGATAACGTGAGAGATTGGCTTTGGGTAAACGATCATGCTGAGGCGATAGATGTTATATTTCATGCTAACAAGATTGGAGAAACTTATAACATTGGCGGAAATAATGAATGGCAAAACATAGACTTGATCAAAAAGCTGTGTGAAATCATGGATGATAAATTAGGTAGAGAAGCAGGAGCATCAGAAAAATTGATCACTTATGTACAAGATCGAGAAGGCCATGATAAACGATATGCCATTGATGCTTCTAAGCTTAAAGATGAGCTGAATTGGGAGCCTTCAATCGACTTTTCAGATGGTCTCCGTAAAACCGTAGAATGGTATCTTGAGAACGAAACTTGGTTGGAAAGGGTGACGTCTGGAGATTATCAGAACTATTACGATCAACAATATCAAAATCGCTAATTAGCATGTACGCAAAAGCTTTCCATCAAGCAGATCTTTCAAATCTCAGTTTTTTAGTTACCGGAGGTGGAGGCTTTATAGGTTCTAACCTTGTGAGCTACTTGTTAACACATGGAGCAAAAAAGGTTAGGGTTCTTGACAACTTTGCCAACAGTAATAAAGCTAATTCTAAAGAATTTCTAGATCATCCCAATTATGAATTGATTGAGGGTGATATTACCATTATTGAAGACTGCGTTAAAGCTGTTGCAGGGATTGATTACGTTAGCCACCAAGCGGCTTTGGGTTCTGTTCCACGCTCATTGAAAAATCCCATTGCTACCAACCAAGCTAATATAAGTGGTTTTGTGAATATGACAACTGCAGCGAGGGAAGCAGGTGTAAAAAGAATGGTATATGCTAGTTCTTCTTCAGTTTATGGAGATAGTGAGGTATTGCCAAAAGTAGAAGAAGAGATCGGTCAACCCCTTTCACCTTATGCGGTAAGTAAATTCACTAACGAACTTTATGCAAAGGTCTTTTACGACAATTATGGGCAAGAATTGATTGGTTTACGTTACTTCAATGTTTTTGGACCGAGACAAAGTCCGCAAGGAGCTTATGCAGCAGTAATCCCATTATTTATTGAGGCACTGAAGAAAAATCAATCACCTTTTATTAATGGGGACGGGAGTCAGACAAGAGATTTTACTTTCGTGGAAAATGCAGTTCAGGCAAATGTAAAAGCCATGTTTTCTCAACATCCAAAAGCGCTGGGAGAAGTATACAATGTTGCAGTAGGAGAGCGTTACAGCCTAGTTGAGCTGTTTGAATTAGTTAAAGAATTAACCTCGGCAGATGTTGCTGCAGTACACAGAGAAGAAAGAGAGGGTGATGTAAAGGATTCATTAGCCAATATAGAAAAAGCAAAAGAAAGACTTGACTATCAGCCTTTGGTCAAGTTTAAAGAAGGACTTGAACGTACGGTGGAGTGGTTTGAGAGTAACAAATTCGAATAATTTGCTTATACTACAATTATGAGCTGGATTAGCCGATTATTTAAAAAAGAAGAGAAACTTCCTCCCCTTGACTTGGGCCTGCTGAAGGTAGACTTTCATTCACATCTTGTACCTGAGATTGATGATGGTTCTCGCTCTGTAGAAGATAGCCTGACTATGTTGAAAAAGTTTCAAAGTTGGGGCTATCAAAAGGTCATTACAACTCCTCATGTAATGGCAGATTTTTATCGCAACACTCCAGATACTATTCTAGGAGGAAGAGATGAGGTAGTGAAGTATTTTGAGCAAGAAAAGATCGAACTTGACTTTCAAGCTGCTGCTGAATACTATCTTGATGAAACACTTGAAGAAAAGATCAAAGACCATAGTCTATTGACTTTTGGAGATAATTATGTTTTATTTGAGCTTCCCTTTGTAGCAGAACCACCAAATCTTGCTAGCATTATTTTTGAGCTTCAAACAAATGGATACAAACCTATACTAGCCCACCCTGAACGTTATGGTTTTTGGTACAAGAATTTTGATAAATACCAAGAAATGGTGGATAAGGGAGTGCATTTACAGCTGAATATGCTTTCCTTAATTGGTCACTACTCGCCAGAAACACAGAAAATTGCAGAAAGATTGATTGATGAAGGTTTAATTAGCTTTTTAGGTTCTGATTGCCATAATCAAGGCCACTTAGAATTAATTGAACTAGCTAGAACAAAGCCATACCTGCACAAATTAGTTGAAAGTGGTAAGCTCTTAAACCATCAACTTTAGTTTATAATATTCACTTCCCTCTCAAGGGTAATGCCGAATTTTTCTCGTACAGAGTCAACAATTCTTGAAGATAACTGATACAGCTCTTCACCGCTGGCTTCACCATAATTTACAAGTACCAGGGCTTGTTTGGCATGAACTCCATAGTCTCCTTTTCGATAACCTTTCCAACCTGCCTTTTCTATTAGCCAGCCTGCGGCAAGTTTAGTTTGACCATCTTCTTGTGGATAAGCAGGAATGTCTGGATGAGTGCTCTTAAGCTTCTGATAAATGGCATCATCGACTACAGGGTTCTTAAAAAAACTTCCTGAATTTCCAATTTCTGATGGATCAGGAAGCTTTGATTTTCTGATTTTGATAACTGCGTCAGAAATTGCTTTAATACTTAATTGATCTTCACTGATGCCTTCGGCTTTAAGCTGTTCCCTGATTGCTCCGTAGGATACATTGTATTGCGCTTTTTTATCTAACTTAAATTTAACTGAACAGATCATGTACTTGTCACGTAGTTTCGTTTTAAATATGCTAGAGCGGTAGGCGAATTCACAATCTTCGTTTAGAAAAGTTTTGATGCTTCCATCTTCTCTATTTACCGCTTCAACACTTTCTATTACTGACTTAACTTCGACTCCATAAGCGCCAATGTTTTGCATCGGACTAGCTCCTACATTTCCAGGTATGAGCGAAAGGTTTTCAATTCCCGCCCAATCACGTTTGATGCAGTAAAGCACAAATTCATGCCAATTTTCACCTGCTCCTACTTCAAGCCAAACGTGTTCTTCATTTTCTTTTAAAAGCTGAATTCCATGGATATCATTTTTGATAACCAAACCTTCATAGTCACTCCTAAATAGAAGATTGCTTCCACCACCTAAGATCAAAACCTTTTCTGTTGGCTTTTTTTCTTTAAAAAAAATGGAAGCCTCTTCTTTTGATTGAACAGAAAGGAAGTGCTTGGCTTTGACCCCCAATCCAAAAGTGTTGAGGTTCTTGAGTGATTTGGAATTGATTATTTGCATAATGAACAAATTTAAAGCTGAATACAGCCCGAATTCGGCAGATGGTTAAGGGTTTTCAAGAACAGATTGCTCATAATTGCATGAAATTTTATTGGGAATCGAAAGTTAATTATGCTCAACTTAGCCAAGTATGCAGAAAAAACCGCGCATTATAGCCTCTGTGACTAGCGATCTGGCAACCGATCAAAGGGTGCAAAAGGTTTGCAATACATTACAGAGTAATGGTTACGAGGTTTTACTCATTGGTAGGAAATTGAAGCACTCTCCTGCTTTGAACCCTATGCCGTTTCATCAAAAGCGTTTTAGCTTACCTTTTCAAAAAGGGGCTTTATTCTATGCAGTGTTTAATATCTGCCTTTTCTTTTATTTGCTATTCAAACGCTTCGACCTGCTACTTGCAAATGATTTGGATACTTTACCTGCTAACTTTTTAGTAGCTCGGGTTAAGTCTAAGAGTCTGCTTTATGACTCACATGAGTTTTTTACCGAAGTTCCTGAATTGGTCAGAAGACCGCGGGTTAAAAAAGTTTGGAGCTTTATAGAAGCTCTAATTCTTCCTAAGCTAAAGTATGCTTTCTCCGTTAGTCCACGAATTGCAAAAGCCTATGAGGAGAAGTATGGTCTAAAAATGAACTTGCTTAGAAATTTCCCTCTAAGGCAAGAGGTAGGGAAGGTGGTTAAGCAAGAAAAACAACTTATTTATCAAGGAGCCTTAAATGAAGGAAGAGGGTTGGAGTTATTGATTGATAGCATGGTTTATTTGCCAGATTATCAATTAAAAATTGCGGGGAGTGGTGACCTTGAAAAAGACCTACAAGAGCAGGTTAAACATAAGAATTTAGAGGACCGGATTGAATTTTTAGGAAGGTTGAAACCAGAAGAGTTAAGCTTGCACACTCAGCAAAGTGCAATCGGTTTTTCAGTAGAAGAGATGAAGGGCTTAAGCTACCGCTACGCTTTACCGAATAAGCTTTTTGATTACTTGCAAGCACATACTCCAGTAATTTATTCCGATTTAATTGAGGTTAAAGAGTTGTTGGAAAATTGCCATGTAGGTGAAAGTTTAAAGTCGCGTAATCCAAAGGAACTAGCCAAACAAGTAAAAGAGTTTATGTCCAATCCAGAATACGCTTTTTGGAAGCAAGAGGCTAGTCGCGCAGCTCAAGCGTTTTGTTGGGAAAACGAAGAAGAAGTATTACTCAATACGATTAAAAATGCTTTAGGAGGTGATTAGTATTTGCATTCCATTTTATAATTACCCAAATGAGGCTTTACTGAAAGGTTTAATAAACCAAATAAGAAAAGCGGACTTTGAACATGAGTTAATTGTGATTGATGACTGCTCTGCGGAAAGTAATCGGCTAAATATAGACCAGTTTGGCTCTGCTTTAAAATACGTGCAGTTGGAAGAAAATATCGGTCGATCACGTATTCGCAACCTTTTTCTCAAATATGCTAAACATCCTTATCTTCTTTTTCTTGATGGCGACTCTGAACTAGTCTCAGACCAATTTTTGAGCCGTTATGAGGAAATATTAAGAAAACAAGAGGATGTCAGTGTGATCTGCGGCAGAAGTATTTATCCAAAAGAGGTTCCTGCTCTAAAGTACCGTTTAAGGTGGATGTATGGGAATCAAACAGAGTCAAAATCTGCACAAGAGCGAAATAAACAACCTTATGCTTCCTTCATGACAAACAACCTTGTGCTTAAAGCCGAGCTGTTAAAAAGAATTCCTTTTGAGGAAAAACTTGAAGGTTACGGACATGAAGACACACTAATGGGATTTAGGCTTAAAGCAGCAAAAATACCTGTTATGCATATTGATAATCCTGTTTTGAATGCCCAGCCTGACAAAAACAGCGTTTTTCTATCTAAAACCAGCCAAGCTTTATCGAATCTTTTGGAAATTCAGAATAGTTTGGATAATTCTGATCACTTTATTGCGCAGGTAAAAATTTTGCGGTGGCTTCAATTTAGTAAAAAGCTTAAATTAAATAGTTTGCTTAGCCTTTTAGAAGGCCTTATAGGTAATACTATCCGGAAGAAATTAGAAGCGCAGGGTGGAGGACTTAAGCTCTTCGCTTTTTGGAAGCTAATTGTCTTGGCAAGTCTAGAAGAAGAGCAACGAAAGTCTGCTAAGAAGGAATAGTTGGTTCCGGTTCTGTGATCGTTTCGTTTTCAAACTGTAAAATTCTTCCAGGAAACTTTCGTATCAGTTCATAATCGTGGGTGGCCACTAAAACCGCTTTGTTGTTTTGACTTATCGAAACTAAGAGCTTCATAATTTCATCTGATGTCTCAGGGTCCAGATTTCCTGTTGGTTCATCTGCAAGAATAATTTCAGGGTCATTCAGGAGCGCTCTAGCAATTGCTACTCTTTGTTGTTCTCCTCCTGATAGTTCATGTGGTAATTTAAACCCTTTGTTTTTTAGCCCAACTTTCTGAAGCACTACTTCTATACCCTCTTTGATCTCTTTTTTGTTTTTCCAGCCGGTGGCTCGCATTACAAACTTGAGGTTATCATTCACAGAGCGATCTGAAAGTAGTTGAAAATCTTGGAAAACAATCCCAATCTTTCTCCTCAAATAAGGAACTTTTTTTCTTTTAATGCTCTTTAGATCAAAGCCTGCTACAGTTGCTTCTCCTTCTTGCAGCTTTAATTCAGCATATAAGGTTTTAAGGAAGCTACTCTTGCCGCTTCCGTTCTTGCCTACTAAGTAAACCATCTCGCCCTTTTCTATTCTTAGTCCAAGATTAGATAGAACGAGGTGTTTCTTCTGAAAAACATTAACGCTATTTAATTCAATTATGGCAGTACCGGGCATAGTTTCTGTTTAAAACAAAGATATAAAGCTACACAGCTTTTTCAAAGGTCTTTTCTTATCTAAGAGAAAGCCTTCTTTTTTCTTTATAGTATCAACAAAATTCCGTTGATAACTTCGGTTATGCAGGGCTTTTATAAGCAGCCTTAGCGCTACCTTTAAAATCTTATAAAAGGTAATTATTCAAAGCTTGAATAAGTTGAACAACAGTTTTTTGAAGGCTAGCACTATTCTTTTTTTTCTTGGCATGTTTTTCATGCAGCATTCAAACGCTCAACAAAGTCTGAGGTTTCAGGAGCGTTATCCTATATTTCATGAAGGAAAGGATTTGTTTGAGAAAGAAAAGTATTCACCAGCCCAGCACTTATTTGAAAAGTTCATTCAATCAACTGAGGACTCGCATTCTGAAGTTAGGATAGAGGCAGAGTTTTATGTTGCTTTATGCGCTATTCAATTATACCATAGCAATGCGGCTGCTTTATTGCAGAACTTCATAATGCGTTACCCTGAAAGCGTATTCATTAATCAGGCATATTTTCAGCTTGCCAAGTATCAATTTAGAAAGCGCAATTATGAAAAGGTTTTAGAGGGTTTAGAAGGGGTAGAGCTTTTAGATCTAACCAAAGACCAAGGTGCAGAGTATTATTTCAAAAAGGGATATTCTGAGTTTCAATTAGAAAAATTTGATGAGGCTTCTGCTAGTTTTTATGAGATCAAAGACACTGATAACCCTTATGTTTCTGCGGCACGTTACTATTATGCACACTTGGCATATGAAGCAGCTAATTACCAAACAGCGCTCATCGATTTTAAAAAGGTTGAAAGTGATCCGCAATTTGGACCACTTGTGCCTTACTACATAACTCAATTGTATTATTTACAAGACAACTACAATGCTCTGCTTGCTTATGCGCCGGCCGTTTTAGATTCAGCGCCGCCCAAGAGGGAAATAGAGATCAAGAAGTTGATCGGGAGCGCATATTATGAAACTTCGCAGTATGATAAAGCAATACCTTACTTGAAAGACTACCTGGATAGAAAGCAAGGAAAGGATCAAGATTACTATGAATTGGGATTGAGTTATGTGAAAACAAAAAACTACATACAAGCAATCAAAAGTCTAGAAAAAGCTATCGGCCTTGATGATACCTTAAACCAATCAGCCTATTATTACATTGGCCAAAGTGCAGTTAAGGTTGATCAAAAAGCTGATGCAAAGCGCGCATTTAACTCTGCCTATAAGATTGGAATTGACGATGAGCTAACTGAGGAGTCATTATTTAATTATGCTAAGTTATCTTACGAACTTTCTTATCACCCCTACGATGACGCCATTTTGGCTTTTGAGTCATACATAGCAGAATATCCGAATTCTGCTAAGCTAGAAGATGCATACGAGTATATGCTCGGGGTATACTACACCACTAAGAATTACGAAGCGGCACTGCAATCCCTAAGCCGAATAAATAGTAAAGATATTCAGCTATTACAGGCCAAACAACGTTTAGCTTATTACCGGGGAATCGAGCTTTTTAAAGGAAAAAAATACCTCGATGCCATTGATAAATTCCAAATGGCAATCGACAATAATTACGATCCAAAGCTAAGAGCATCTTCAGTTTTTTGGATGGCTGAATCCTTTTCTCAAGTTGGTGATTATGACAATGCCATTAATTACTACACAGATTTTCTTGCGAGTTCAGGCGCTAGATCGCTTCCTTATTATAAAAGGGCTTATTACAATTTAGGTTATGTTTTTTATGAGAGAAGGTCATATAAATCAGCCATCTTTTGGCTTTCTGAGTACATAGATAAGGCGGATCCGAAAAACAAAGGACTTATTAATGATGCCTACCTTAGATTAGGTGATAGTTATTTTATTCAGAAAAAATATGCCAAGGCGATCACCGCCTATGATCAAGCTGCTAAAATTGGAGTGAAGGACAAAGATTATGCTTTATTACAATCTGCAATATCGAGCGGGGTAGAGGGTAAGTATGATGCAAAGGCAAAGAAGTTGAAAGATTTGGTCAATAATGTACAATCCTCGGTTTACACGGATGATGCTTTATTTGAGCTGGGCAAGACCAATCTTCTATTGAAGCAAAACCAAGAAGCCATAGCCTATTATAATCAACTAATCAATGATTTTCCGAAGAGTAGCTATTTAGCAGAATCAAACTTAAAGATTGGTTTGATCTACTACAATCAAAATGAAGATGATTTGGCGCTAAACTCATTTAACACTGTAGTAAAAGATTATCCTAATTCTCCGCACGCTCAAGCTGCTCTTGAAAAGATCAGGAAGATATACATCGATAAAGGAGACGCTGAAGCTTTTGAAAATTACATTAAGGGAGTCTCTTTTGCTAACATTAGCAAAGCTAAACTTGACTCTACAGCTTATGTAATTGCAGAAAATCACTATTTAGAAGGAAATTGTGAAAAAGCTACTCGAGACTTTACCAATTACTTAAAGCGCTATCCTAATGGCATTTTTAGTCTCAATGCACATTTTTACAGGGCTAATTGTGAAACTTCTTTGGGATTTGATCAAGAGGCTGCAAGTGATTACCGAAAAGTAATCGCCATGCCTGCAAATAAGTTTAATGAAAAAGCATTAGTTGAGCTGGCTAGGATCTATTATTCTATGGAACTATTAGACAGCGCTGCGGCAACCTATGAGCAATTGCTTAAAACAGCTGAAAGAACCACGAATTTCAATTTAGCTCAAAAGGCTTTGATGGAAATTTACTTTGAGCAAGAAAATTACCAAGCAGCATCTCAATATGCCCAATCCTTGTTGAACGGACCGCTTTTGCCTCTAGAACTTTGGCAAAAAGCCCAGCTTATCCTAGCTAAAACCCATTTTGAGAAGAGTGAGTATGATAGTGCACTTATTTATCTTGATACCCTATCTGTGCTCAAAACAGAATACGGGGCCGAGGCAAAATACCTCTTGGCTAAAAAGTTTTATTTACAGGGCGACTATGCAAAAAGCGATACGCTTATTTATCGTCTAGTTGATCAAGTTCCTTCATACCCTTATTGGATTGCAAAAGGCTTTATCCTGTTGGCAGATAACTTTGTTGCTAAAGAGGATTTATACAATGCCCGCATCACCTTCCAGAGTGTAATCGATAATGCGGATGATGAAAAGCTCGTCTCTATAGCAAAGGAAAAGCTAGAAATATTGAATCAAGCAACGAAGGTTGAAGATGAAGAGGAAAAACCGATAGAAGTGGACCTTGGTGAAGGTAAAGCACCTGAGATGGAGCAAGACAGCTTAAACCGTCCAAATAATAATATTGAGGAGGAGCTTAAGAATGAGAAATAGAGTTTTAGCCCTTTTTGCTGCGATCAGCCTGCTCCCTTTTTGTTCGCAAGCGCAAGAAAAACTTACTAATGATACTTTCAGGGTAGTTAAAGAGTATCAGCCAATTTTAATTGATGCCGACAAAATTGGATTTTCACCTGAAATAAATGATACCTTCAAAATTGAAAGAAAACTAGATTACAGTTTTATAGATAAGCCGCAAGCAGTGAGTTTCGAGTTAGAGCCTATCAAAGCAGCGCGCATAAAAGGTGAACCTTTAGTGAAGTTATACAATGGTTACGCTAGATTAGGGGTTGGTAATGTATTACTTCCTTTTGCTGAGGTTTACTACAGTAATCTGCGCTCTAAGGACTTTCAGTTGGGAGTTCATGCTTCTTACTTAAATCAAGCAGAAGCTGCAGGAATTGAAGGCAGTGAGTTTTCTAAGACTCATTTTGAAGTTTTTGGAAAACGGTTTTGGAAAACAAACACCTTTGAGGCTAAAGCGTCTTACGACTTGCATAGCTTAAATTATTATGGTTACTATGATATTCCTAGAATCATAGAAATGGAGCTGCCTTCTAGCCAATTGGATCAACGTTATAACCAGCTTAACCTTGATATGCGTTTAAGTTCCACAAAACAAGATTCATTCAATTTAAGACATGAAATCAATACACACTTTCATCATTTCTTTAATATAGACAATCAGTCAGAGCAACAATTCAAGGCAACTGCCAAGCTGAGTCAAATTCTAGATCAAGAGCTATACGAGCTTGATGTGCTTGCCGATTACAACAATTACGAATTGGCAGATGCTAGCGGAATATTTGCTCTAAAGCCACAAATTAGCACAGTTGGCGAGCGTTTTAAAGTTAAAGCAGGTTTGGGTATTTATGCCAATGTAAATGAGTCTGCTAACTTTCATTTTTATCCGCTTGCCGAAGTGAAATATGATGTGGTGGATGATATTCTCATACCATATTTGGGGGTTAAGGGTGAAATTCAGCGAAATAGTTACCAGTCTATTACGCAAGAGAATCCTTTTGTGAACCCTAATCTAAATTTGCAAAACAGCAACCAGCAATTTAACCTATACGCCGGTTTGAGGGGAACGCTAAGTGAAAACATTTCTTTCAATACTTCTGCTTCTCGATTGAGAACGGATGATGCTTATTTCTACTTCAAGTCATCAGCAGGAAATACCGTATTAGATCAAGGATTTAATTTAGCTTATGATCGATTGGATGAAGTGCGTTTGAAGGGAGAATTGGTTTATCGTCTAAATCAGAAAATTCAAATTTTTGCACTCGGTGAATATTTTATGTTTGATACTGAAAATCTTGCGGAAGCATGGCATCGTCCTGAATTGAAGTTAAACTTAAAAGGAACGTATAACTTAAGAGATAAAATCATTGCGAAGGCTTCGATCTTCTATTGGGGAGAACAATTTGCTCCTTCTATTTCAGCAATTACAGTTGATCAAAACAACCAGATTATTAGTAGAACTGAAAGCATTGAAACTTTGAATGCCATTGTTGATCTCAATCTTGCTTTTGAGTACCGATACACCAAAAAACTATCTGCTTTTATAGAGTTTAATAATCTACTTGGTTTGAACTACCAAAAGTATCAGGATTACCCGCTTCAGGGATTTAATACTTGGGGAGGCTTAACCTACTCTTTCTAATTCATTTACAGCGCTTTTCAAACTCGCTTCGTTGTTAATTAAGTGTTAATAAAACCCTTGTATTTTCAGCTGTTTAGACCAAGCGAGGCAAGGCATATAATTATCTTTGTTTAAGACCAATTTATTCTAGAAAAAATCATGAGTGACCAAGCAGAAAATTTAGAAAATAAGAAAGATTATTCCGCATCCAATATTCAAGTTCTAGAGGGACTCGAGGCGGTGAGAAAGCGTCCTGCCATGTACATTGGTGACGTTGGGGTAAGAGGACTGCATCATCTTGTTTATGAGGTGGTAGATAACTCTATTGATGAGGCTTTAGCAGGCTATTGTGATGAGATCGATGTTTTTATCAATGAGGATAATTCTATTACGGTAAATGATAATGGAAGAGGTATTCCAGTAGATTTTCATGAGAAAGAAGGAAAGTCTGCTCTAGAGGTTGTAATGACTGTATTACATGCAGGTGGAAAGTTTGATAAGGATACCTATAAAGTTTCAGGAGGTCTGCACGGTGTTGGAGTCAGTTGTGTAAACGCTTTATCTACCAAATTAAGGGCTGAGGTTCATCGCAAGGGAATCGTTTATGAGCAAGAATACAATATTGGAGTTCCCACCTATGACGTGCGCGAATTAGGGAAAACTGAAAAAACAGGTACTAAAGTCACCTTTTGGCCTGACAAAGGAATTTTTGAAACAACTGAATATAACTACGACACGCTTTCTTCTCGTTTGCGCGAATTGGCTTTTTTGAACAAGGGAATCCGTTTGAGCATAACAGACTTACGCAATACAGATGAGGATGGGAACCATTTGCATGAAGACTTTTTCTCAGAAGATGGGTTAAGCGAGTTTGTGTCCTTTCTTGATGAATCAAGGGAGCAGCTTATACCCGATGTAATCTACATGGATGGAGAGAAAAACGATATCCCGGTTGAGGTTGCCATGACTTATAACACCTCTTACGGTGAAAACCTTCACTCATACGTTAACAACATTAATACTCACGAGGGAGGAACTCATCTCTCTGGTTTTAGAAGAGGATTGACACGTACCCTCAAAAAGTATGCTGATGAATCTGGTATGCTTTCTAAATTGAAGTTTGATATTAGTGGAGATGATTTTAGAGAAGGCTTAACTGCCGTTATTTCTGTTAAAGTTGCAGAACCACAATTTGAAGGTCAAACCAAAACAAAGCTTGGTAATAAAGATGTGATTGGTGCAGTTGACCAAGCAGTTGGTGAGATGCTTACAAACTACCTTGAAGAGCACCCCAAAGAGGCTAAAACAATTGTTCAGAAAGTGATTATTGCTGCACAAGCAAGACATGCTGCAAGAAAAGCACGTGAAATGGTGCAGCGTAAGAACGTTATGAGCGGGAGCGGTTTGCCGGGAAAACTTTCAGATTGTTCAGAAAAAGATGCCTCTCAATGCGAGATTTACCTTGTTGAGGGAGACTCTGCAGGTGGAACGGCAAAGCAGGGTAGAGATAGAAAGTTTCAAGCAATTATGCCACTTAGGGGGAAGATCTTGAACGTAGAGAAGGCGATGCAGCATAAGATCTTTGAAAACGAAGAGATCAAAAACATCTATACAGCACTAGGTGTAAAGTTAGGTACAGAGGAAGATGAACGCGCTCTTGATACATCAAAACTGCGCTATCATAAGGTAATCATCATGTGTGATGCTGATGTAGATGGAAGTCATATTGAAACCTTGATCCTGACCTTTTTCTTCCGCCACATGAAGGAATTAGTTGAGGGAGGTAATATTTACATTGCTACACCACCCTTATATTTAGTTAAAAAGGGAAATAATAGCCGTTACTGTTGGAGTGATGAAGAGCGAGACAAGTCAATAGAAGAATTTAAGGGAGCTGGTAAAGAATCGAGCGTTTCTGTACAACGTTATAAAGGTCTTGGAGAGATGAACGCAGAACAGCTATGGACAACTACCATGGACCCTGCCATGAGAACTCTTAGACAAGTAACCATAGATAGTGCTGCAGAAGCTGATCGAATTTTTTCAATGCTAATGGGTGATGAAGTACCCCCAAGAAGAGAATTTATCGAGAAGAATGCGAAGTATGCTAATGTAGACGTTTAGAGTCATGGTAATTGAATATCTAATAATTAAAAAGGGGTCTGTTTTTGCAGACCCCTTTTGCTTTTTATAAATACTAACTAACCAATAAACATTCAAAAAAAGCTACTTTATAATTTTTACTTTATCCTTAAACGCTCTGTAATTTCCTTTATTGTCAGAAACTTTTATTTCCCAAACATATAAACCTAAATCTTGCATTGGTCCTGAGTTTTTGATTCTACCGTTCCAACCTTCAACTGGACTCTGGGTTTCGTAAAGTAAATTGTTCTGCAGATTATAAACTTTGAAACTAAAGTTGCCGTCAAAATCTTCAAAGCCTTGTGGCATAAAGGTATCAAGGTAACCATCTCCGTTGGGAGTGAATGCATTGATAAAAAGCGAATGATCATCTTTAACATGAACAGTTTTTGTTAGATTAGCTTCGCATCCATCTTTACCGCTCACAAATAAGGTTACTTTATAATTTCCTGCTTGATTAAAATCATAGACATCTTCGCTTTTAGAGCCGATAATTTTGTCATTAAGAAGCCACTTATAAGTTTCCGAAGGTTGAAGTTCTTCTACAGTAAAGGTTACTTGGAAGTCATTAAATATACCATCATGTTCCGTAAAGAAGAAATCACTTTTGGGAGGAGTATTCGGAGAGATCAGGGTGTCTTTTAATTTGCTTAATTCACCGTTTTCGTTCTGGTAAAACAAGCTTATTAAAGTTGGTTTCTCTGAGTGGAGTTTCAAATCAATCTCCCGTCCATTCATTTTATTACTTCCGTATTTCCAGATAAGGTTTGACCTTGGCACTGCATTAGCTTCTGCAATCAATTTTATACTTTCTCCAACACAGGCCTTGCCAATGATCTTAAAATAAACCGATTCTTTTAGTGCTTTAAGGTCAACCGATTCTTCAATTGGCTCTTTATTCTCTTTTTCAGTTTGGGCATGCTCATCTGCTGCTTGCTCATATGAATTAGATTTTTCGCTTTCAGTCGAACTGTTTGTTAACTTGTTTTCCTTCTTGGAAGTTTTGGTTTGAGTAGGTGTTTGCTTTATGCTTTTTTCTTCTTTAGCATTTAACTTGGTTTCTGCTTCACTTTTTACTTTTTCACTACCTATCTCAATATTTTTCTTACCATCAATCGACTGATCAACTTTTGCGGTGCTTAATTCCTTTTTTAGTTTTTCTCCTTTAGCTGCAGGAACAGAAGAGTCCTTTGAAAGAAAATAAACTGCAGTACTTAAAAGAATAACAGCTGTTGATGCAGCAAGCCACTTGGCAAGCTGAAGGGTTTGATTAGTGGGAAGTTTTTGTTCAAGAGATTTCCAATCGCTAACTTGATAATCAAACTCGATCTCCTCGATCTTGGCCCTAAGTGCCTCCTCTTCTTGCGTTAACTTATTTTTCTTCATTTCTTTTATATTCTAAAATCATGTTCCTTAAATTCTGCTTGGCCTTCGCTAAATTAGATTTGGATGTTCCTTCGCTTATCCCTAATTCGTCGGCAATCTCAGCGTGCGAATAATCATCTAACACATAAAGGTTAAAGACCGTACGATAAACGGGACTTAATTGCTGAACGAAGGCAAGCAGCGTTTTAGCTTGTACCTGTTTAGCCCAGTTTTCACCCTCTTCATCAGCTGGTATGTTTTCAGCCTCCACTAATGTTTCACTCATCGAAAACTTATTCTTGTTTTTTCTATAGTGATCTATAGCGTGGTTTACCATTATCCTTCTGACCCAGCCTTCTAAAGAACCTTTAAAATTGAATCGATCAATTTTATCAAAAATCTTGATGAATCCATCTTGAAGTAGGTCTTTCGCCTCTTCTTGATTCCGAGCGTATCGATAACAGACTCCCATCATGGGGCTGTAAAGCTTTTGATAAAGCTGCTGCTGAGCAGAACGATCTCTTCTGCTGCAAGCTTTTACCAACTTTTCTACTAGCTCTTTATTCGATAAATCCATTAAGACTTTCCTCAGTTAGACGCGAATTTAGCTAAAGGTTGCCTTGGTTAACCAAACTTTTTTAAAGCCAAAAAACTATTGATCTCAGTTGTTAAAATACAAGGGCTATGGTTAATTTAGCCAAGCGTTAAATCAATAAAAATATATTCATGAAAGTTACCGTAGTAGGAGCAGGAGCTGTAGGAGCTAGCTGTGCAGAGTACATTGCAATAAAAGACTTCGCATCAGAAGTTGTGATCTTAGATATTAAAGAAGGTTTTGCCGAGGGTAAAGCAATGGACTTGATGCAGACTGCCTCTTTGAATTCTTTTGATACCAAAATTACAGGAAGTACAAATGATTACAGTAAAACTGCAAATAGTGATGTTTGTGTCATTACTTCAGGTATCCCAAGAAAACCTGGAATGACAAGAGAAGAGCTGATCGGGATTAATGCAGGTATTGTAAAACAAGTAACGGAGAATCTATTAGAGCATTCACCTAATACCATTATTATCGTGGTTTCTAACCCTATGGACACCATGACTTATCTCGTGCATCAAACAAGTGGCATTTCAAAGAACAGAATAATTGGAATGGGTGGAGCACTGGACAGTGCTAGATTCAAGTATAGATTAGCAGAAGCACTAGATTGTCCAATTTCTGATATTGACGGTATGGTGATTGGAGGACACTCAGATACTGGAATGGTGCCTTTGATCGACAAAGCTACTAGAAATGGTATACCAGTTAAAAATTTCATCTCTGAAGAACGAGCAAACCAAGTGATTGAAGACACTAAGGTAGGAGGTGCAACTTTGACAAAACTATTGGGAACCTCTGCTTGGTACGCACCTGGAGCGGCTGTTTCTGCTATGGTTCAAGCGATTGCTTGTGATAGTAAGAAAATGTTTCCATGTTCAGCTTTACTAGAAGGAGAGTTTGGATTGAATGATATTTCAATCGGTGTACCTTGCCTAATCGGTAAAAATGGAATTGAGCAAATTGTAGAGATTGAACTTTCAGATGCAGAAAAAGCTAAAATTTCAGAAAGCGCAGAGGGCGTTAAAAAGACGAACGGTTTGTTGAACTAGAGATAGTTCTAAACGATTAACTATTGTGAAGGGGAGCTAAAACTCCCCTTTTTTTATTGCACGATCAGCAATTCACTAGAAAGCTTATCATCGCTGATGATATTTACAATGTATATTCCTTTCCTATAATTAGTGAGATCAATTTTTCTGTTATCTGCTGCCAACCTTTCAATGAGCCGACCTGCACTATCTCTGATCTCAATTTCTTGTACTGTACTTTGAAAAGTTTCAGCAAGCTTTATAATTGCAAAACGCTTTGCAGGATTTGGAATAAGTAAGAAGTCCTTTCGATTTGCCTTAACTTTTTTCTCGTCAATACCAACATTATTCAATCCAAAAAATATGGATAATCCTCCCGCTTTATTTCCAACCGCAAAGTCAATCAAGTTATCGCCATTTAAATCTGTTCCTGCTACAACAGTATTCCCTCCTAGATTCTGTTGAATGTATCTATTATCAATTATTATAAATGAATCAAGCGGGTTTCCTTTTATGCTGTCAAGCAGGAAAATATTGCCATCTCTGCTTCCAACGATCAATCGATTTTCACCATTTCTATTCTTAAATAAGAATGGAGCACTGTCATAATTTGATTCGATATCGATCAATGAAAATTTCCCCCAATTTAAAATTGCAGCATCAACTACAGCCCTAGAATTCGACTCATCGTTACTGCTATTGGTATTGAAGAAACTAGGCCTTAGATCTAGGTAGTTTAAATTATCATTTATTGCTACAATATCGTATTGCACATTATTATCTAATTTGGATGAGCCTTTTACCCTTATTGTTTGTCCAATATCGAAAAAACTCAGGTTTACATCATCTTCAAGTTGATAGCGTTGTGTGTTTGTAGCAGCTTGATAAACAATCGAATCAACTTTCATTGTAAAAATTGGATTTTGCGCACTACCAAGATTTAGATATAGGCTAAGGCTGCCAACTTCACTTCCAATCACCAAGTCAAGTAGTCCATCCTCATTTACATCAAAAAGATCAGGCTTGGCATTGTTGAATACTCTTATTTTCTGGAAGTAATCACCCTTGTATTTGTATTCAGCTGCTTGCCCTTGATTTGCTGTATCTTCAAAATGAAGAATCTTACCACTTGATACGCCTATTAAAAGATCCTCATCTCCGTCTCCATCCAAGTCACCTGACGCCGGGATCAAATTATATTCAGGAAGTCGGTTGGTATCAAGCAACAAATATTGGGGTAAGTTTAGAAAATTAGTGTCAATCAGGTCAAATTCAGGTTTTTGGGTAGTTCCTGTATTGATCATGAGAGCCAATTGTCCCACATCTCTTTTAGATGAATCGTTGTAATAGCCCAAATTACCAATCAGTAGATCTTGCTTGCCATCTTTATTGAAGTCAAAAAAAGTAGGATAGCTGCCTTCGCCAAAATCAAGTATATCTTTAAAGAAAAGAGCCTTATTGGTTAAAGTGAAACCATTGGCTGTTCCATTTCCTTTGTAAAAAAGGATGTTGTTCTTGTTCTTGCCAGGGCTAAGGAAATCATTGGTGTTTGGGGCAACCAACATATCGTCAAAACCATCATTGTCAAGGTCTAAGAAATATGAAGCAGGAAAAATAGGTAAGTCAATAGGTTGGTCAAAACTTGGGAAGGTGCTGTCTACTCTGAAAATCCTTGAATCTACTCTTGGGATACTGCCACTGTCAGCATTATAAAGAGCGGTAACTCTTCTGGTGCCGTCATCTCCGAGTAAAACGTCTGCACTACCATTATAGTCTAGATCGAAAATAGCAATGGCAGAATTTCCATGTTTCAATCCTTTTTGCCCCTCTGTGATATGGTTCTCATCTCTCTTTGTGAATTCTCCGCCACTTCCAAATTCAGTCCATCTGCAGGTATCTAAGAAAATCTCAGAGCTAAGACTAGACTCCATGAAATTACCCCAGCATTTTGCTCTTCTTTCAAAAATTAAACCACACTCACCATTGCGTTCTATCGATAGGTTTCGATGATATTCTAGCTGGTTACCTAGACCAAACTCATTGATAATATCAAGATCTCCGTCACCGTCAACATCTCCAAGTCCAATTAAGTTTGGTTGACTAGGGTTAATGGAAGAGGGGATTTGATTAGCTTGATCCGGATTGTACAAAGAGTTCACTTTTCCTGAATCCGACAATAGGATTCCATCAAGCATTGAGCTATTATTTTGAAATAACCTTAGATCAGAACCACCAACGAAGAGGTCATTGTCTCCATCGCAGTCATAGTCTTTGGTATACATTTGATACTTTATAGTTGGGAAGTATTTTATGTATTCAGGCTCAAAACGATAATTAACTTCACCCATGCCCCCCTGGTTAATGAGCGTTAGCAGTTTTTCACCAACACGATCAAAAACGATTAAGTCTTTTTTGCCATCAAGGTTCAGGTCTATTTGTCCGAATTGAGGAGCATTAAAACCACCCCAGAAGGGTTGGTTCAATTCATTACCATCTCTGAAGACTTTTAAAGAGTCATATAAATAATAATTCAATTGTGCTGTAGCAGAAAAGCTTAAGCAAGAAAATAATATAAAGAGCGAACTATGCTTTTTAAATGTTTTTAGAAATGAAATCATAAATTAAAGTTAATTAAAATCGAAGAAATGGGTTTTTTAGAAGGTTGAATATTCGACTATTAATGCTAGATAATATAAATTGTGTTTTCTTCATGGAAATTCTATATTTGCAGGCTTCAAAAAGAACGAATACATAGAAGGAAATCATGCAGAATAAGGGATTAATTTGGACATTCATTGTCTTACTATCATTAGCTTGTCTCTACCAGTTGTCTTTTACCTGGGTTGCTCAAAGTGTAGAAAATGATGCACAAGAATTTGCAGCAGGTTCACTTGAAAAGGAAGATGCCTATTTAGACTCCATGTCAAGTCAAGCGGTTTATCCACTTTTTGACTTCACTTATGCTGAGGTAAAAAAGAATGTGTTGAACTTAGGTCTTGACCTAAAAGGGGGGATGAACGTAACGCTAGAAGTATCGGTAGCCGATGTAGTCATAGCTCTTTCTTCTAATAGCCAAGACGAAGACTTTAGGAAAGCAATTGATTTAGCTAAAGAAAAGCAAAAAAGTAATCAAGAAAATTTTGTAAGTCTTTTTGAGCAGTCATGGAATGAAGTAGCTCCTACAAAGCCTTTAGCGAGTGTTTTTTACACGCTAGAAAATAAGGACAACATTAACCGCGAAGCAACAAATGAAGAGGTTATTCAATTTCTTAGAGATGAAGCGGATGCTGCTTTCAATAGAACTTTTGAAGTTCTTCGAACGAGAGTTAACTTATTTGGAGTTGCGCAGCCAAACATTCAAAAACTTGCTGCATCCGACCGTATTTTGGTAGAATTACCTGGGGTTAAAAACAAAGAACGTGTTAGACAACTGTTACAAGGGACAGCTAAGCTTGAGTTTTGGGAAACTTATGAGAACGCTGAGATTTACCCTTACTTAGCTCAAGCGAACCAAAAACTCAATTTGATTAAGAGTGGTGAGTCTGAAGAAACTGCAGATACTACGCAAGTTTCGGATACGCTAGAAAACACTCAAACAATGGATGAGGCTGTTGTCGATACAGCTGCGTCAGCCGATTTAATCGCTGATTCTAGCAAAATGGATGAGGATACTGCCAGTTCCGAGTCCTCTTTAATGGATGAGTTAGTTTCAGATTCACTCGCAGGAGATTCTGCTCTTGCAGATCAATCATTCGAAGATTTTGCAAAGGAAAATCCACTATTTGCTGTCTTATCTCCTTCGATCTATCAAAATGAGAGCGGAGATTACATGCCCGGTGAAGGACCTGTGGTTGGTTACTCAGCTATAAAAGATACTGGAAAGGTTAACGAATACCTTCGAATGGAAGAGGTGCAAAAGATCTTTCCTAATGATTTAAAGCTTTTATGGACTGCTAAGCCAACCGGTGAAGGTGATCAGTTTTTACAGCTCATAGCTATTGAGGTTACCTCTAGAGATGGAAAAGCACCTTTAGAAGGAGATGTAATTACTGACGCATTTCAAGATTTTGGTCAGTTTGGAGGTCGTCCTGAGATTACCATGAAAATGAATACGCTAGGCGCGAAAACATGGAAGAACCTTACAGGGGATAACGTAGGTGAAAGCATCGCAATCGTGCTTGATAATTACGTTTATTCTTTTCCAAATGTAAATTCAGAAATTTCAGGTGGTATTTCAAGCATCGAAGGTGACTTTACAATTGAGGAAGCAAAGTTAATTGCCAATATTCTAAAAGCGGGTAAGTTACCTGCTCCTGCAAAAATTGTAGAAGAAGCAGTAGTAGGTCCATCACTTGGACAAGAATCAATTAATGACGGATTACTTTCTTTTATCGTAGCACTGCTTATTGTATTGCTTTACATGATTTTCTATTATGGAAAGGCTGGAATCGCTTCTGATATTGCATTACTTGCAAACTTGTTCTTTATTATGGGAGTACTAGCAAGTACCAATATTGCTTTAACCCTTCCAGGTATTGCCGGTATTGTGTTGACCATTGGTATTTCGGTTGATGCCAACGTACTGATATACGAAAGGATTCGTGAAGAGTTAAGAGCAGGGAAAGGTTCTAGGTTAGCCATTGCAGATGGATACAAAAACGCTTATTCCTCGATCATTGATGCCAACGTTACCACCTTATTAACAGGAATCATCCTTTGGTTCTTCGGAACAGGGCCAGTTGAAGGTTTTGCGAAGGTGCTTGTGATTGGTATTCTTACTTCTTTGTTTTCAGCAATCTTTATTACCCGTTTGATTTTCGCGTGGAGGTTAGACAATAAAAAGAAAATCACGGTAGCGACCAAAGTTACAGAAGGTGCTTTCCAAAACTTAGCGTGGCAGTTTGTTAAAAAGAGAAAGACTTTTTACATTATTTCAGGTATCATAATCTTGGTTGGAATTGGTTCTTTCGCTACTCGTGGATTATCCTATGGAGTTGACTTTACAGGTGGAAGAACTTACGTAGTTCGTTTTGACCAGACTGTTTCTACAACTGATATTAGAACTTCTTTAAGTAATTCATTTGTAACAGAAGATGGTCAGAACATAAGTCCTGAGGTAAAGATATTTGGTGAAGACAATCAGGTTAAAGTAACCACTAGTTATTTAATGGACAGTGAAGATCCTGAAGCGGACCGAACCGTAGAGAAAAAACTTTATGAAGGTTTAAGTGGGTTGATCGGTGATAAATCATTTGATGCATTTAACGAAGAGCATCTTATGAGTTCTCAGAAGGTTGGTCCAACCATCGCTGATGATATCAAGCAATCATCTATTTGGGCTATTCTATTCTCATTGGTTATTATTTTCTTGTACATCCTATTCCGCTTTAGAAAATGGCAGTATGGCTTAGGAGCAGTTGTGGCAATTTTTCACGATGTGCTGATTGTGCTCTCAGTGTTCTCAATAGCCTATGGTTTCTTGCCTTTCTCTTTAGATATTGATCAAGCGTTCATTGCTGCTATCTTAACGGTAGTAGGTTACTCAATTAACGATACTGTGGTTGTATTTGATAGAATCAGAGAGTACCTGAATTCATACAAAAAGCGTGAAATGCTAGAAGTAATTAATGAAGCATTGAACAGCACCTTAAGTAGAACAGTAAACACTTCTTTGAGTACATTCTTTGTGCTTCTGATGATCTTTATTTTCGGAGGGGAAGTGATTAGAGGTTTTGCATTTGCTTTACTTGTAGGAGTTGCAGTTGGAACTTATTCTTCGCTTTGCGTAGCAACTCCAATTGTAGTTGATTTGAGCAAAAAGAAAGTAGAGAAAAAGAAAAAGTAAGTTAACTTTTAAGTTTAACAATAAGCCCTGTGCAACTATTTGCACAGGGCTTTTTTGTAATTTTGCCCCATGAGTTTACTCTTTTTTAGCATTGCGGGTTCAGAGATCTTTTTAGTTGTGTTAGTAGTCGTTTTGTTATTTGGCTCAAAAAAAATCCCTGATTTAGCGCGAAGTTTTGGTAAAGGAATTAGGGAGTTCAAAAATGCTACAGGCGATATACAAGATGAAATACGTCGAACTTCTCAGGAAATAACAGATTCGGCTGACCCTGCTAAAAAAAGCTCGAAGCAATCAAATTCTTCAACTGAACGGTAGTGGAATACTTACTCTTAGTTGGTGGACTTGTTGGTCTGATCTTAGGGGGTGAGTTTTTAGTGAGAGGAGCTGTCGCGTTGGCTTTAAAGCTTCACATTTCGCCACTGGTAATAGGCATGACGGTGGTTTCATTTGGCACTTCTGCTCCCGAGCTACTTGTGAGTTTGGAAGGAGCTTTTAGCGGATACCCAGACGTAAGTGTTGGGGCGGTGGTCGGTTCTAATATTTCGAACATTGCATTGGTTCTGGGAATTACTGTTGTTATTTTTCCAATTTCGGTAAATAGAGACTCACTGCGCATAGATTGGCCCTTAATGTTTATAGCAACAGTCTTATTCTATGTCTTTGCTTTAAACGGTGTACTTAGTTTTTGGGAAGGCCTGATTTTCGTTCTTATTCTAGCATCTTTTACCTTTTGGATTATTCGAAAATCTAGAACAGAGGGTAAAGTTATTGCAGCAGAGCAGGAGGTAGATGCTGAAACGCAGGCTACTCCAATTTTTAAAAACATCTTCTTTTGCTTATTAGGATTAGCTTGTTTGTACTTCGGCGCGGACTGGTTAATCAAGGGGGTGGTAAAAATTGCCAAAAGCTTTGAAATAAGTGAAAAGCTGATCTCGGTCTCTGTCGTTGCCTTTGGAACTAGCTTACCTGAATTAGTGACTTCCGCGGTAGCTGCTTTTAAGAAGCAAACTGATATTTCTATGGGTAACTTGATTGGTTCCAACGTCTTTAATCTGCTTGCAATATTGGGTATAACCTCATTGGCTATACCTTTAGAAGTTTCTGAATCTGTATTGAATTTTGATATGTACTTCCTATTAGCCATCAGCATTCTTTTGCTTCCCCTAATGAAGTTCGGAGATAAAATGGGATTCTGGAAAGGCATTATTCTAATACTTTTCTACATAACTTATATATATTTCTCATTCGTCACCGAATTTAAGGGGGTTGCTTGATTAAAATGTTATTTTATTGGGGGTTGACTTCTGAAAAATAGGGGGTGTTAATAAAATTTACTTCTTTATTGTATCTCACCCTCTCTTTTAAACTACTTTTGGGTTTCAATATAAAATAAAAAACCCATGTCAACTATTCGATTTCATGCTCTCAAAGAGGCCATGAACCGCAGCCCTAGAAATGTAGAAGCTCCTACAGAAAAAATTTCTGATTATTTCGGTTCTCATGTTTTTGACAAGAAAGCAATGTCAGAATACATGCCTAAAGACGTTTTCAAGCTTGTAATGAGCTCCATTGAAAAAGGTACGAGTATCGATAGAAAAATCACAGATTCAGTAGCCTTAGCCATGAAAGCATGGGCTGTAGAAAAGAATGTGACGCATTACACACATTGGTTTCAACCTTTAACAGGAACAACAGCTGAAAAGCATGATGCCTTTTTCGAGCCTTCTAGCGATAATGATAATAAGGTAATCGAACAGTTTGGAGGCGCACAGTTGGCACAGCAAGAGCCTGACGCTTCAAGTTTGCCCAGTGGAGGCATACGAAATACTTTTGAAGCTCGAGGCTATACAGCCTGGGATCCTTCTTCCCCTGCATTCATAATTGGAAAGACCTTATGTATTCCTACCATTTACATTTCCTATACAGGCGAAGCACTTGATTATAAGACACCTTTACTTAAAGCACTAGTTGCCGTAGATAAAGCTGCTGTAGATGTTTGCCGGTATTTTGATAAGAATGTAAAAAAAGTGAATGCTACTTTAGGTTGGGAGCAAGAATACTTTTTGGTGGATAAATCACTGTTTGCGGCACGTCCTGATTTAGTGATGACAGGGAGAACAGTTTTTGGACATAGTCCGGCAAAGGGGCAGGAATTAGACGATCATTACTTTGGCACGATTCCCGATCGAGCACATGCCTTCATGAACGAATTGGAGATTGAGTGTATGAAACTTGGAATACCGATTACAACAAGGCATAATGAGGTAGCGCCCAATCAGTATGAATTTGCACCGGTTTATGAAGAAACCAATCTAGCAGTAGACCATAATCAATTACTGATGGATATAATGGATAAAATTGCTCGGAAGCATAACCTAAGGGTTTTGCTGCATGAAAAACCTTATGCCAACATTAACGGTTCGGGAAAACACAATAATTGGTCTTTAGCAACTGATACTGGGGTAAATCTGCTAAGCCCCGGTAAGAATCCTAAGTCGAATCTGCAGTTCTTAACCTTTTTAATAAATACTATCAAAGCAGTATATGATCACGAGCGTCTATTAAGAGCCTCCATTGCAACTGCAGGTAATGAACACAGGCTTGGAGCTAATGAAGCGCCACCGGCAATTGTATCTGTTTTCATCGGTACTGAGTTGACCAAAATGTTAGATCAACTTGTAAAAAAAGTAAAAGACGACAAAGCGCTTACAGCAGATGAAAAAACAGAACTAAAACTCAATATTGGTAAAATACCTGAAATTTTACTCGATAATACCGACCGTAACAGAACATCTCCTTTTGCTTTTACAGGGAATAAGTTTGAATACCGAGCGGTAGGCTCTTCCTCAAATTGTTCCTCTGCTATGACCATTTTAAATACCATTATGGCAAAGCAATTGAAACAATTCAAAAAGGATGTTGATGCACAAATAGCTAAAGGGGTAAAGAAAGATGAAGCAATCTTTAGAATATTGAAGAAGTATACGCTTGCCTCAAAAGACATTCGGTTTGAAGGTAACGGATATGGCGAAGAATGGATTAAAGAAGCTGAAAAGCGTGGATTATCTAATCTCAAAACATCTCCCCAAGCTTTAGCTGAAATGGCTAGCGAATCCACCATCAAACTTTTTGAAGAACAAGGGGTAATGACGAAAAGAGAAACGATTGCCCGTCAAGAAATAGCTTACGACCTTTATACAAATTTGATTAGAATAGAAGCTAGAGTTGTAGGTGACCTTGCCAAAAATCATATTCTACCCACCGCCTTAAAATACCAAAATCAGGTTATAAAAAATGTACAGGGCTTAAAAGAAATATTAAGTCCATCGGACTTTAAAAATGCAGCCTCTGTGCAGTTGGAAATGGTTAAAGAGATTTCTCACCACGTCAAGATNGTTAAGGAAACCGTTGAAGAGATGATTAATGAACGCAAGCGAATCAATCAGATAGACGAGGTAAAGGATCGAGCGAATCAATATTGTGATATTATTAAACCAATGTGCGATAAAATTCGCTACAGTGTTGATAAACTTGAGCTGAGTGTGGATGATGAAATTTGGCCACTGCCAAAGTATAGAGAATTGTTATTCAATCATTAAACGAGATGTCCTGAGAAATTAGGACATCTTTCTTTTTGGCTCATAGCTTGAAAGTAATATGAGAACAAAAAATTTGTTATTTTAGCGGCTACCTTGAAAAACACCAAATACCAATGAGTTTACACCGTATTTTAGGTTTTCTGTTTCTAGTCTTAGTTACTTCAACCTCTCTTTTTGCTCAAAAAAGCTATCTTGATGAAGCTGATCATGCACTTTATAATGAAGAAAAGTACTTTGAGGCAATTGAAATGTATAAGAAGGCCTATGTAAAGGAAAAGGGCAGGGATGTAAAAGCAGAGATAATATTCAAAATTGGTGAAGCCTACCGACTTAGTGATCAAGCAGAACAAGCAGAAGTTTGGTATGACAAGTCGATTATTGCTCAATATGTTGACCCAATTGCCCATTTAAGGCTAGCTGAGGTCAAAATGTTAAGCGGTAAATATGACGAAGCCTTGATTCAATTTCAAAAGTATGCTGCAGAAAAGCCGGAAGATCCAAGGGGAAAGCAAGGTATTGAGGCGGCCGAAAAGGCCCAAAAATGGGCAGATGACCCAACTAATTACGTAGTAGAACCTGTTGTTCTTCTCAATACTGAGTTTTATGATTATGCTCCAACTTTCGGTGATAAGAAAAATACAGAACTAGTTTTTACTTCCACACGTGAAGGCTCTATGGGGTCAGATCAATCAGAAGTAACTGGGGATAACTTTTCAGACCTTTACAGAAGTGAAAGAGATAAGAAAGGTAAATGGAGCGAACCTAAATTGGCTGATGATGAAAAAGACGGAGTAAATACTGACGCAAGTGAAGGTGCCGCAGTTTTTAATTCACGGAGGAACACCATGTATTTTACACGTTGTAAAGTGAAGAAAGATGGGTTTATGGGTTGCCAGATCTACACAGCCAAAAAACAAGGAGTAAGCTTTGGAACACCTGAAGTTATTCCGATTGCAAGTGATAGCGCTGTGATTGGACATCCCGCACTCAGCCCAGATGATGAGGTGTTGATTTTTTCTTCTGATTTAGAGGGAGGACAAGGTGGAAAAGATTTATGGTATATTAAGGAAGAATCAAGAGGGAAGTGGTCAGAGCCAATAAATCTAGGTCCAGAAATTAATACTTCCGAAGATGAGCTTTTCCCTTTTGTTAGAGAAAATGGTGATTTGTACTTCGCTTCTAATGGTCACATTGGAATGGGAGGGCTAGATATTTTCGTTGCCAAGAAAAAGGGTAACGCTCAGTGGTCAGATGTACAAAACTTAAAAGCACCGATCAACTCTTCAGCTAATGACTTTGCTATAATCTATGATGGTTCGGCTGATCGTGGATACTTTAGTTCAAGTAGACCGGGAGGAAGAGGAAAGGACGATATATGGGAATTTAAAAAGCCACCAGTTCTTTTTGTGCTTAAAGGCTTGGTAAAAGATGATGAAACAGGCGAGCCACTTTCGGCAGCCACTGTGACATTGATCGGAACTGACGGTAGCACTGCAGAAAAAGAAACCATGGCAGATGGTACTTTTGAATTTGCGGATAAAGGCAATGGAGAATCTTACATTAATAAAAATACTTCTTACTCTCTAACCGTTTCTAAGCCAAATTATTTGAATGCCAAAGGAAAAGAAACAACTGTTGGATTAGAGGAATCAAAAATATTCGCTCATTTGTATGAGCTGATTCCTATTAAAGAAGAAGGAATCAAACTACCTGAAATCCTTTACGAATTCAACAAGACGACTTTAACAGATCAGGCGAAAGATTCATTGGATTACCTATATGACATTCTGGTAGATAACCCAACCATCGTAATCCAGTTGAGAGCGAATACAGATTCTAGGGGAAGCGATAAGTACAATGAGAAATTATCTCAAGGAAGAGCCGAATCTGTGGTTCAATACCTTACAAGTCGTGGAATTGCTCCGGCTAGAATGGAACCTAAGGGATATGGTGAAACTAATCTCTTAATTTCAGATGCTGAAATTGCCAAGTTGGCTACAGAGGAAGAAAGAGAGGCAGCGCATCAGCTAAATCGGAGAACAGACTTCATTGTCTTAAGAGACGATTTTGTGCCAAAGCCTGAGAAACCGGAGGTTCCTGACATGGAAGGCGGTGAAGAAGAACAATAGTTAGATACTTAAAAAATCGAAACATCCATGGTTATACTGTGGATGTTTTTTTATGAACAGAAATGAGCAGTCAAGAGAAATACCAGCAAAGAGGGGTTTCTGCATCAAAAGAGGACGTGCATGAGGCCATAAAAAATGTTGACAAGGGTCTGTACCCAAAGGCTTTTTGCAAGATCATACCCGATTACCTGAGCGGAAGTGAAGACCATTGTATTGTGATGCATGCGGATGGGGCCGGCACTAAATCCTCTTTGGCTTACCTTTATTGGAAAGAGACAGGAGACTTGTCTGTTTGGAAGGGAATCGCCATGGATGCAATCATTATGAACTTGGATGATCTGCTATGTGTTGGAGCAACTGATAATATTTTGCTTTCATCTACCATTGGGAGAAATAAGAATAAGATACCCGGTGAGGTAATCACTGCTATCATTCAAGGAACCGAGGAAATACTTGAAGAACTGCGGGCCTATGGAATAGGAATTTACAGCACAGGTGGTGAAACAGCTGATGTTGGAGACTTGGTTAGAACCATCATAGTAGACTCTACAGTTACGTGCAGGATGCCAAGAAAGGATGTTGTAGATAATNAAAACATCCAAGCAGGTGATGTAATCGTTGGNTTAGCCTCTTTTGGGAAAGCAAATTACGAAAGCGAGTATAATGGTGGGATGGGATCTAATGGTCTCACATCTGCTCGACACGATGTGTTTTCTGGCTATTTAAAAGAGAAGTATCCCGAATCATATGATCCCGAAGTGCCTGCTGAGCTCATATATGCAGGTTCTAAAAAGCTTACCGACCCTGTTGATGGTAGTCCCATAGATGCCGGCAAAACAGTGCTTTCACCCACCAGAACTTATGCGCCTATCCTCCAAAAAGTATTGAAGAACTGTAGAAAGGGAATCCATGGAATTGTACACTGTAGTGGAGGCGCCCAAACTAAGGTCTTGCATTTTGTTGATCAAGTTCATGTAATAAAGGATCAATTGTTTGATACCCCTCCATTATTCAAGCTGATTCAAGCTGAGTCGAATACTTCTTGGCAAGAAATGTACAAGGTGTTTAACATGGGACATCGTATGGAACTTTACGTTGATTCTGCTTTTGCGGAAGAGATCATAAGTATATCAGAAAGTTTTGGTGTAGAAGCTAAAATAATTGGAAGAGTAGAGGCTTCTAGCGAAAAGGCACTTACCATTAAGTCGGAGCACGGAGAATTTAGATACTAAAACGTATGAGTAATTTATTAGATAAGCTAGAATCGATCAACGATCGGTATAAAGAAGTGTCACAGTTGATTGTTGACCCTGATATCATCGCCGATATGAATCGCTACGTAAAGCTTAATAAAGAGTATAGCGATCTAAAAGAGATTGTTTCTACTTATCATGAATATAAAAACATCCTTGATAACATAGCCTCTTCTAAAGCTTTATTGCAGGAGGAGCAAGACGAGGAGTTCAAGGAAATGGCCAAGGAAGAATTAAATCAACTCGAAGATCAAGTTGCTCCTCTAGAAGAGAAGATCAAGTTAATGTTGATTCCTAAAGACCCTGATGATGGCAAAAATGTCATAATAGAAATTCGGGCTGGAACAGGTGGAGACGAAGCAAGTATTTTTGCAGGAGATCTTTACCGTATGTACACAAAGTACATTGAAACTAAGGGGTGGAAGCATGAAATTACTTCCATTAATGAAGGCACCTCAGGTGGTTTTAAAGAGATTAGTTTCGAAGTAAGTGGAGACAATGTATACGGTATTATGAAGTACGAGTCGGGTGTTCACCGTGTGCAGAGGGTACCACAAACAGAAACACAGGGTAGAGTGCATACATCAGCTGCTACGGTGGCCGTTTTGCCTGAAGCAGATGAAGTTGACGTAAAGGTGAACACTTCAGATATCAAAAAAGATACTTACCGAGCTTCAGGCGCAGGTGGTCAGCACGTTAATAAAACGGAGTCGGCAGTTAGATTGACCCATATTCCAACGGGTGTAGTTGTAGAGTGTCAAGATGGTAGATCACAGTTAAAAAACTATGAAAAAGCCATGAAGGTACTTCGGACTAAATTGTACGAGGCAGAGGTAGAGAAAAAGGAAAAAGAAATTGCTGCTGAACGAAAATCACAAGTTTCAACTGGGGACCGTTCTGCTAAGATCAGAACTTACAATTATCCTCAAGGAAGGGTGACTGACCACCGTATAAACCTAACGTTGTATAATTTAGATGCTATCATCAATGGGGAGTTAGGCGAAGTGATTGAGGCATTGAGAGTAGCAGAAAATGCAGAAAAGCTACAAGCAGGTTTAGATAACGCATTATAAGCATGAATAAAGAGGAACTTCTCGCACAGATTAGAAAGAAAGGTAGTTTTTTATGCATTGGGCTTGATGCAGACTTGAACAAGATTCCCAAATTTTTATTGGACTTTGAAGATCCCATTTTTGAATTCAACAAACGGATCATTGATGCTACTAAAGATCTCTGCGTTGCCTACAAACCAAATCTGGCTTTTTACGAATGCCTAGGTGAGGCTGGTTGGGTTAGTTTACGTAAAACTGTTAACTATATTCCTAAAGAGATATTCACTATTGCTGATGCCAAAAGAGGAGACATTGGCAATACAGCTAAGAAATATGCAGAAACTTTTTTCGAGACTTACGCTTTTGATAGCGTTACGGTTGCTCCTTACATGGGAGAAGATTCGGTCGCTCCCTTTTTAAATTTTAGCGGTAAATGGGCTATAGTGCTGGGTTTAACCTCCAATCAAGGTGCCTTTGACTTTCAGTATTTGCAAACCGAAGAACGACCACTTCACCTGCATGTAATTGAAAAAGTAGCAAGTTGGGGAACTGATAGAAATTTGATGTTTGTGGTGGGGGCAACCAAGGCAGAAGAATTAGCTGGAATAAGAAAAGTGATTCCCGAGCACTTCCTATTAGTTCCCGGAGTTGGGGCTCAAGGCGGTAGTCTAGAAGATGTTTGTAACTATGGGTTGAATGATGAAATTGGATTGCTTGTGAATTCATCTAGGGGAATTATTTATGCAGGTGATCAGGAAGATTTTGATCAGAAAGCTCGAGAAGCGGCACTAAAAATGCAGCAACAGATGAAGCAATATGTTTAGTTTCAATGTTAAACTTGTTTCTTTTTTAGTTTTAGTGTGCTTTTTTGGCAATTTGCTCCAAGCGCAACAAAAAAGCCTTAATGTACATTACCCTGACGATACACTCTCTTTCGAACTTTACTACAAGTCACAAGATTCTCTTGGGAGCGGCAAGCTGATTGCTTACTATAAAAAACACCCACATCAAAAAGCATTTGAAAAGAACTATTACTACGGCAAGCAAAGTGGAGTCTATAAGGCTTACTACCCAAGTGGGCGAACCATGATTTTCAGTGTTTACCAAGCAGGGAAACGAAATGGAGATTGGACTTATTATGGCACAGATGGTTCTATTAGAGAAAAAGCAAAATACAGGGCTGGAAAACGACATGGCTTTTACATCAACAAGGTGGAAAAATACCAAGGAAGGTTTAAGCATGGGCTAAAGCATGGTAAGTGGGAATATAATGTAGGTTCTGCAGCTTACCGCAAGGAATACTACGAAAATGGGAAATTGACTTCTAAACCTTCCATGTTTCAACAGGTAAAGCAGGTGTTCACCTTTGGGCAAAAAGATAGTTCGCAAACCGTCGATGGAAAGGTAAAAACTCAAGTTTTTCAGCGCTATGATACGTTATATTTACCTCAAGAGAAAAGTGTCGAGAAGCTTGCTTACCGCATTCGCTATATTAATCCTGACTCCATAGACCATCCTACTATGATGCGTGCCGTCTTTGTTCATAAACCAGAGCAAACGGCAATAGTAAAGTACAGAGTAGAAGGTAAGCTAAATGGTCTCTATAAAGAGTATTTTCCTTCTGGAAATATTTACCACTATGCTCATTACAGCTATGGGAAACTTGATGGTGATTGGAAAGAGTACCGTCCAAATGGAAGTTTAAAGCAAAGGGGAAATTACAGAGAGGGCAAAAAGCACGGACGGTGGTTGATGGAAATAGGAACAGATCAGCAGCATTCGCTAAGGTATAAAGCAGGTGAATTAAAGAAATAAGCCTTAATTTAGGTCATAAGATCTACTTGGTTATGGAAGAAGCTTTCCTACACTATATTTGGAAATTTCAACTCTTTCGTCAGTCTGAGCTAAAAACTACTGCAGGAGAAAAACTGATAGTTTTAAAAGCAGGTATTCACAATTTAGATTCAGGTCCCGATTTTTTTAACGGTCAAATTCGTCTTGCAGAAACGAGGTGGGCAGGTAATATTGAAATTCATCTAAGAGCGAGTGATTGGATGAGGCATTTGCATCAAAATGATCAAGCCTATGATAAAGTGATCTTACATGTAGTATGGGAGAATGATCAAGACATACTTAGGAAAAATGGTGAACTGATACCTACACTTGAGCTAAGTGGTTTAGTTAAACGGCAGCTTGTAGAAAATTATCAGCAACTTCAAAATGCTTCCAGTAAGGTTCCCTGCGCTAATCAACTAAACTCAGTACCTAAGCGGGTCATAAATCAGCAGCTCGATCGGATGCTAGTGAGTCGACTCGAGCGGAAATCAGCTCAGATAGGGCGTTTGTTAAAGCAATACCAAAATGATTGGGAACAATGCCTTTATCATTTACTCTGCAAATATTTCGGTTTTAACTTAAACTCTGTACCAATGGAGCTATTAGCAGTAAACCTACCTTTCAGTAAATTGAGAAAGCACCTGCATAATTTAACAGAATTAGAAAGTCTACTTTATGGTCAAGCAGGATTTTTGGAAGAGGTGCATGAAGATGCTTATCCTAAAATGCTTCAAAAAGAATTTAACTATCTGAAGCAAAAGTTCGGCCTTGTCCCCATTCAGAAACATCTTTGGAAATACAGCAAACTCAGACCTGCAGGTTTTCCCTCTATTCGCATTTCCCAATTGGCAAATTTATTACACAGCCAAGAGAGAATGTTTCAAAAATTGATTGAGATAGATAGTCTTAAAGCTATAGAAAAGATGTTTCAAGCCCAAGCTTCTGCTTATTGGGACATGCATTATAATTTTAACAAACAAGCTGATAGAGCCCGTATTAAAAGTTTAGGTAAAAATTCTATTCATCTTTTGTTGATCAATGTTATTGCCCCACTTTACTTTACTTATGGACAAGAAATTGGCAAACAATCCTTTAAAGATCGAGCTGTAGAATTGCTTGAAGAAATACCAGCTGAAAAGAATCACATTACTAGGCTATGGAATAAACTAGGAGTGAAAGCCTTGCAGGCATCAGACACTCAAGCCATGATTGAATTGAAGAAACAACATTGTGATTTAAAAAAATGCATAAATTGCAGCATTGGTAATCAAATTCTAAACCCAAAGTAAGATGATTCAAAAAATTCAAGACTTCTTTGAAAAGCACGCTTTTGGGGTTTGTGCATGGTGGGGCAAAAAACTTGGCATAAATAGCTCTAAAATTAGAATATATTTTATCTACACCTCTTTCTTAACGCTAGGTTCGCCCCTCATTATATACCTTGTAATGGCATTCATGCTAGAGCACAAATACTTGTTTAAATTCAGGAAGAAAAGCACCATCTGGGACCTATAAAATAAGCTTGTGTTTCAAATTACTGAGTTCAAAAAGTTTTACTACGTAAGCCTTGTGTTGCTTTTGATTTCCTTAACAGGAATTACTGGCTACATGCTTATTGAGGGCTACACTTTTAGCGAAGCTTTTTACTTCACGATCATTACGATTTCAACCGTAGGGTTTCAAGAAATTAGGCCGCTTTCTGCTCCCGGAAGGTACTTTACGGCCATCTTGATTGTAACCAGTTTTGGTACATTTGCTTATGCACTAAGCGCCATATCTTCATATTTGTTGGATGGTGAGTTCAGAAAGCACATTAGGGAGTTAAAGAAAATCAAGCGAATTAAGAAAATGGAGAACCATATAATTATTTGTGGCTTTGGAAGAAATGGAAGGCAGATTGTTCAGGAGCTTGAAAACTGGGGACATCCTTACTTATTAATCGAGAAAGATGAAAATATTGTAGAAGATCTTCAAGCGAAAGGAAAAACCAACTATTATGAAGGTGACGCTACAAATGATCAGGTTCTAATAAATGCGGGGATTAAAAAAGCAAAGGCACTTATTACCACTTTACCCGAAGATGCAGATAACGTTTTTGTTGTGCTGACAGCTAGAGAAATGAACTCAGAATTACTCATCATTAGTAGGGCATCGCAGAATACATCAGATAAAAAGCTTCGTATGGCAGGCGCTGATAATGTGGTAATGCCCGATAAGGTTGGTGGATCTCACATGGCCTCTTTAGTTGTAAAACCTGATGTGGTAGAGTTCTTCAATCACCTCAGTGGTCAAGACAACAACATTTCACTTGAAGAAATTAGTTACGATAGCCTACCTGCAGAATTCAAAGATAAATCAATCAAAGATCTTCACGTGCGTAAGAGGTCAGGAGCAAACATAGTTGGGTTGAAAACTTTGGAGGGAGAGTATGTTCTCAATCCTTCACCAGACAGCATCATTTGCGAAGGAACCAAGTTATTTGTGTTGGGAATGAAAAATCAAATTGAGGACCTAAAAAAATGGGATTAAGTAAGCGGATATTGATTACAGGCAGCAATGGTTTGCTTGGTCAAAAATTAATTCAGCAGCTTCACCCGCATCCAAACTTTGAATTGATTGCTACTTCGCGCGGTGAAAATCGAATTAAAAAATTGAAGGGCTTTGAATATCATTCCTTGGATATTTGTAGTCAAAAAGATGTCAACGACTTAATTGATCAAACGTTACCAGATATAGTGATCAACACGGCCGCCATGACTAACGTTGATGCTTGTGAGTCTGACCGAGAAGCTTGCTGGAAACTCAACGTCGATGCGGTTTCTTATCTTATCGAGGCTTGCGAAAAACATCAATCACATTTAATCCATATCTCAACGGACTTTATTTTTGATGGCAAGAATGGACCCTACTCTGAAGAAGACGAGCCAAACCCTTTAAGTTATTACGGGAAGTCAAAACTTGCGTCGGAGGAATTGGTTAGAAAGGCGCAAACAAAGTGGGCAATACTAAGAACAGTGCTTGTCTACGGTATTGTAGAAGACATGAGCCGAAGTAATATTGTACTCTGGGCCAAAGGAGCTCTTGAAAAAAAGCAGAACCTGAAAATTGTAAATGATCAGTTTAGAACTCCTACTCTAGCTGAGGATCTGGCAGTTGCCTGCGTTTTGGCAGCTGAAAAAGAAGCACAAGGAATCTACAATATTTCTGGGAAAGACTTCATGAGTATTTACGAACTTGTTAAACGCGTTGCAGCTTACTATCAATTAGATACCGATACCTTGCAAGAGGTAAGTTCGGCTGACCTAGACCAACCAGCAAACCGTCCTCCAGTTACAGGTTTCGTGTTAGATAAAGCCATAAAAGACTTAGGTTACAAACCTCATTCTTTTGAAGAAGGTATCGCAACTTTAGAGCGCCAGCTATTGTAAAGACTTCCCAAGAAGAAGAAGTTGAAATCAGGCCTTTTGCTTGCCTGATAATTAAGTTATATTTGTTGGCTTAGCCAAAAAAGCAAAGTGATGAAGACATTTTTTCTTTCCTTATTCTCATTCTTAATTCTTCATGCGCAAGCGTCTGAATTCGAGGCAGTCTTGAAATTCGACAATCCCTCCAAAAAGATTAACGATGGGGTAGCTTACGTAGAAGTCTCAGGCGGTAACCCTCCCTTCCTGTATCGGTGGTCTCATCAATCGGTTGATCTTAAGTCAAATTCAAGTGAAGGCATTACAGAAGGAAGCAGTTTCACAGTCTTGGTGACTGATTCAGATGGGGACGATCAATTGTTAAAGGGTAAAATTCCTGCTCAATCAGTTGAAGAGTACCTTAACGCCTCTTTCAAGCCTATCGTAAACTACATGACGAGTTTCTTATTTTGGGATCCATTTTCTTCAGTGGGTCTTTACGATCCTGTAGTTTACGCAGACGCTAAAATGATCAAAGCACCGGGTTGGGCTAATCCTAAAGTTAGTAAGATCACCTTGAGCAAGTGGCTGGTTGAAGAAGGTCAGCGCGTGAAAAAAGGTGATGCAATTGCCACGGTTATTCAAGATGAGGGGAATGAAGTAAAAGTTTATGCTGAAGCCTCGGGAAGCTTAAAGCACAAGGTAGCTGAAGGTAAAATTATTTTTGATGAAAATAACATTCAAGATGTCATCGAGATAGGAGCTGAAAACTTAGCAGCTATTACTTATGACGAGCCAAGACCTGTATTGCACCCCAATGGGGATGTTCAGGAAAAGGGAATTCCCTTTATTGTGATTTGGCTCGTTGGTGGAGCTTTATTCTTTACCATTCGCATGCGCTTTATAAATGCCCGTGGGGTTAAACACGCAATTTCTTTGGTAAAAGGGGATTACGATGATCCGAACAGCGATGGAGAGGTTTCACATTTTCAGGCACTTACTACGGCACTCTCAGCTACTGTTGGCTTAGGGAATATTGCAGGTGTAGCAGTTGCTATAACTTTAGGCGGACCAGGGGCTACCTTTTGGATGATCGTCTGCGGCCTTTTAGGCATGGCAAGTAAGTTCACAGAATGCACGCTTGGAGTAAAATACCGTCGAGTAAATGAAAATGGAGAGATATCAGGTGGACCCATGTATTATTTAAGCGAAGGCTTGAAAAAGAAAAATTTAGGAGGTCTGGGAAAAGTTCTAGCAGTTATTTTTTCCATTTTGTGTATCGGTGCTTCATTTGGTGGTGGCAATATGTTTCAGGCAAATCAAGCTTTTGCTCAGCTATCAAGTGAGTTTACCGCCATTCAAGATTATGGCTTTTGGTTTGGCGTGGTGCTAGCGCTAATGGTTGGCGTTGTGATCATTGGAGGGATAAAAAGTATTGCCAAGGTAACCGACAAGATCGTTCCTTTTATGGCAGGACTTTATGTGCTTTTTGCTTTGATTATTATTGGAATGAATTTCGGCAATGTAGGAGATGTCTTTGTTGAAATATACAATGGTGCTTTTAATGCTCCCGCTATAAAAGGGGGTATCATTGGAGTACTGATTGTTGGCTTTCAAAGAGCAGCTTTCTCTAATGAAGCAGGGGTTGGTTCGGCCTCTATTGCACATTCTGCTTCAAAAACAAATGAGCCAGTTAGTGAAGGTATAGTGGCTTTATTAGAGCCTTTTGTAGATACAGTAGTGGTTTGTACTATGACAGCTCTTGTATTAGTGTTTACAGGTTTCGCAGATGGAACCTCAGGTTTAGAAGGTTCTGAACTAACTTCCGCGGCTTTTGGGAGTGTTTTTCCTTGGTTTAAAGTAGTGTTGGTAATTGCGATTTTCCTATTCGCTTTCTCAACTATGATCTCATGGTCTTATTATGGTCTTAAAGCATGGACCTATCTTTTTGGAGGAAGTAAAGCTGCAGATTACTCTTATAAGTTGATCTTTTTGGTGTTTGTGGTTATCGGCTCTTCTGTTGGGCTCGGTGCGGTCTTAGATTTCTCGGATTTGATGATACTTGGAATGGCTTTTCCCAACATTTTAGGATTGTTACTTTTATCTAAAGAAGTGAGAGAAGAAATGCTGGATTACTTTGCTCGAATTAAATCCGGTGCAATTAAAAAGTTTAAGTAGTTGAGAAGACTATTGGTTTTAAGTTTTTTGTGCAGTGCATGCTTTGGCTGTGAAGATGAAACGGTGATCAGTGAGGTATCAGGCCAAGTTTATTCAGATTGTTCCAAAGCTCCTGCTCAAGGTGTAGAAATTGCCTTTAAGGTAAACCCCTCCTCCAGAAGCTTTAGCGAGCCAATAATATTAGCGAGTTCTGTTACAGATCAAAATGGCTATTTTCAATTTTCCTATGAACTGGAAGAAAGTGATAAAGGAAATGCGGATTTAATTCAAATCGGATCTGATGGGGTAAATGCCCTAGTGGAAGATTTAGACCTTCAAGAAGATCATGAACTAACTTTGTATGCGCAAAATTTCTCAACCTTAGTTTTAACGCAGACCGGAAATAGAGTTTTAGGACCTCAAGATACATTGTTTGTCCAACTTTCATATAATGGTAAAGAGTATTACAATGTTCAGGCGGCTAAGGGCATATTTGATACACTTTATCTTGAGGTTCCAAATCCCAAAACCAATGGAACAAATACATGGATCAACTATGGAGTGGGGCGGCAAGATCTTTTGAGATCAATTGAGGCCTCGAATATTGAAGATTCGGCCTATCAAAATGTATTTAAGCGCTTAGAAGGTTGCACAGAACAAGAAGAAGCATCACTTTGGGTTAATTGAAAAGAAATTGAATCAAGACTTTAAAGACTTTTTCTACTTTAATAGAACAGAGCGAAGAGGAATCTTAAGCCTGCTGCTCATTATAGTTGCTTTAATCGGATGGAACCTATACCTCACTTACTCACCATACCAATTTCCTGAAACCGAAAGCAATCTAGAACAAATTTATGCCTCATTAAAGCTTGATTCTGCTCAAAATGCTCAATCATATAAATCAAGCGATCGTGTGGATATAGGAAGTTCGATTAAAAAGCAAAATCAAAAGGATTCCTTATTCCCTTTTGATCCAAATGATTTAAGTGTAGAGTTATGGCAGCGCCTTGGTTTGTCTGCAAAACAGGCAGCCGTTATCAAAAAGTATGAAGCTAAAGGTGGCCGATTTAGAAATAAAGAGGATGTTCAAAAGATGTACACTATTTCTGAGGTAATGTATCAACGTTTAGAGCCATACATCAATATTGCTGAACAACCCTTTAAGAAAGATACTGCACAGCGCTTTAAGAGCCAAACTGAGTACTCAAGGAAGACCACAGACCTGAAAAGAACAAATTTCAAAAAATATGTAAGACCAATAGTTGATATTAATTTAGCCGATAGCGCAACTTTTAAAACCATCTATGGCATAGGGCCATACTTTAGTGGAAAAATGGTGTCCTATAGAAAGGAGTTGGGAGGTTATCACAGTAAAAACCAATTAACTGAAATATGGGGATTCAGCGACAGTTTATTGCAGGCTATAGATAGCCAGCTTGTTATTTCAAGAATTCCAATCGACAAGATCAGAGTCAATCAACAAGCTGCTGCGGAGCTCAAAAACCACCCTTACATCGACTGGAATCTCGCTAATTCGTTGGTTAAGATACGAGCAAAGCATGGTAAATTCGAAAATAAAAATGATTTGAGGCGCTCTGTTCTCATGACCGATTCACTCCTAAATAAGCTAATTCCCTATATCAGCTTTGAGTAATTTTGTCTTGGTAATTTTCGATTTTAAGCGTTAGTAAAAACATAAAGCATGGAGGAGAAGATCAAAAAAGTTATTCGTGATGTTCCTGACTTTCCAAAAAAAGGAATTGTTTTTAAGGATATTACCCCGATTTTAGAACAACCCGAGCTCTGCCGCTTGATTACTCAAGAGTTTGCTAAGCATGCAAAAAGTTTAAAACCCGATGCTGTTATGGGAATAGAAAGCAGGGGTTTTTTTTGGGGTCTGCTCGTAGCCCAAGCTTTAAATATTCCTTTTATCCCTGTGCGAAAAAAAGGTAAGCTACCGTATAAAACCGTTTCACATCGATACGATCTTGAATATGGTTCAGCAGAAATTGAAGTTCATGAGGACGCGATCAAAGAAGGAAGTAAAATACTTATTCATGACGACCTGCTGGCAACAGGTGGAACCGCCGCTGCCGCTGCGCACATTGCAACGCAACAAGGGGCTGAAGTTTGTGGCTTTTCTTTTTTAGTGAATTTGAGTTTTTTGAATGGAGAGGAGCATTTGAAGACCTATTCGCAAAACATTGATAGCTTAGTGAGTTATTAACTTCTAGTTTAAATTATACTTGCAATGACAACAAATCTGCTCGCTAATTGTATTTTTGTGAGCCTTAAATAAAACAACCATGGAATTTAACGAAAGTGAGAATCAGCAAATGATTGCCAAAATGGTGCAAGACTTTGCAGAAAAAGAAATTAAACCAAACTTGATGAAATGGGATGAATCTCAGGAATTTCCTGTTGATTTATTTAAAAAACTTGGAGAATTAGGTTTGATGGGCGTTCTAGTGCCGCAAGAGTACAATGGCTCAGGCTTTGGTTACCATGAGTACATTACTGCCATAGTTGAATTATCGAGGGTTTGTGGTTCTGTTGGTTTGTCAATGGCAGCTCACAACTCATTGTGTACCAACCATATTTTAACTTTCGGAAATGAAGAGCAAAAGCAGAAATATTTACCCAAATTAGCATCAGCTGAGTTTATTGGTGCTTGGGCACTTACAGAACCAAATACGGGATCTGATGCCATGCGCATGAAGTGCACTGCCACTAAAGATGGAGATCATTGGGTATTGAATGGTACTAAATGTTGGATTACACATGGTATTTCTTCAGATGTGGTTGTTGCCATTGTGAGAACAGGTGATCTTTTAGATTCGCACGGTATGACTGCTTTCGTGATCGATCGTGATAATCCTGGCTTGAAAGCAGGAAAGAAAGAAGATAAGTTAGGAATGCGATCTTCAGAAACAGCAGAGGTTATTTTTGACAACTGCCGAGTTCACGAAAGCATGATACTTGGCGAAGTAGGAGAAGGATTTCAACAAGCTATGAAGATTTTGGACGGAGGTCGTATTTCAATTGCCGCATTGTCGATTGGGATTGCAAAGGGAGCTTTTGATGCATCTAAAAAGTACGCGAAAGAGCGCGAGCAGTTTGGACAGCCAATTGCCAACTTTCAAGCTATTAGCTTTAAGCTTGCAGATATGGCCACTGAAATTGAAGCGTCCGAATTGTTGACACACCAAGCAGCTGATTTGAAAAACAAAGGAAAAAAGATGACCAAAGAGTCTGCTTTTGCTAAATATTACGCTTCTGAAGTAGCAGTTAAAGCATCCACTGAAGCGGTTCAAATTTTTGGTGGTTATGGATATACAAAGGAGTTTCCCGTAGAGAAGTTTTACAGAGATTCCAAACTATGTACCATTGGAGAGGGGACTTCTGAGATACAGAAATTAGTGATTTCAAGAGAAATTATAAAATAGGTTGCTATTTTAGAGAAGATGTTTATTTTTGCACCCCAATAAAAAAGAAAATACATGTTAATCGTACCAGTTAAAGAAGGCGAAAATATAGAGAGAGCGCTTAAAAAGTTCAAGAAGAAATACGAGCGCACAGGAACAGTGAAAGAGTTGAGAAACCGTCAACATTTTACAAAGCCTTCAGTAGAAAGAAGAGAAGAAATTAAGAGAGCTATCTACAAAGAGAAAATGCAAAGAGAAGAAGAAGCTTAACGTTAATTCTTCTTATACAATACGACCACTTTGAGTTTCATTGCTTAACTTGCATGAACAAAAGTGGTTTTTTTATGCCTATAACTGACTTCATACTTTACCTGCAAAAAGAAAAGCGCTTTTCAACCCACACACTTACTGCTTATCAAGCTGATCTAGAAAATGCATCTCATTATCTGAACCAAGAATATGGGGTACAAGGACTTACCAGCGCTAGTGCTCAAATGCTTCGGTCATGGGTAGTTTCCCTTATGGAAGAGGGCTTAAAACCCAAGTCAGTTAACCGTAAAATTTCTTCATTAAAATCCTATTATAATTTCCTTCGTAAGAAAGGCAAGTTATCAGTAAATCCGACAGCCAAGTTGATTAGCCCCAAGGTAGATAAACCATTGCCTATTTACCTCAAAGAGACTGAAATCAAGAATATTTTTGACGAATTGGAGTTTACAGCAGATTTTGTAGGGCAAAGAGATCGTCTCATGCTTGATTTGTTTTATTCTTCTGGAGTTCGATTAAGCGAACTCATCAACTTGAAGGAGGTAGATCTGAATCAAGCTCAGGCTCAAATAAAGGTATTAGGTAAACGTAACAAACAACGAATAATTCCTATTCCTTTGGCTACTCTAAAAGGATTGATCAACTACATTGAGTTGAAGCAGGCATTTTGCGATAGTCCCTATCTTTTTGTTACCGATAAAGGCAAAAACCTTTATCCAAAATTTGTCTACAGAAAGGTTAATCATTACCTTGGTCAAGTGAGTTCTTTGTCAAAGAAAAGTCCACATGTATTGCGACATACTTTTGCAACCCATATGTTAAACAACGGGGCTGATCTAAACGCGATTAAAGAGCTTTTGGGCCATGCTAATTTATCTGCTACCCAAGTATACACGCATAACTCAATTGAAAAACTAAAAAATATTTACAATCAAGCTCATCCCAGAGCCTAAATCTTAACGAACTATGAATGTTAAATTAAACGCACGTTCAGTAAATTTTGACGCTGATCAAAAACTAATTGATTTTATTCAAGGAAGAGTTGACAAGTTAACACAGGTTTTTGATCGAATTATTGAAGCAGATGTTTATTTGAAAGTTGACAACAATCATCAATCCGAGAATAAAACAGTAGAAATCCGTTTATACATTCCGGGAAACGACCTTTTTGCAAAGAAAACTGCCAAAAACTTCGAAGCGGCAACCGATGAAGTAACAGAAGCACTTCGCAGACAGGCCAAAAAACGCAAAGAGAAGGTGCGAAGAGTTTGATGATAGCTCTTGTTTTACAGGGCTTGTAGACCTAATTTTCAGATTGCTCAAAAAAAAATCTGAATATCTTTAAAGTAATTTAAATCTTTTATAAATTTGCAGACCTTTTTCAAGGCTATAAGCCGACGGGAAAGGTTTGTTAATTAAGGCCGATGTAGCTCAGTTGGCCAGAGCAGCTGATTTGTAATCAGCGGGTCGGGGGTTCGAATCCCTCCATCGGCTCACGTTCTTTAATTGTTGAAGAATATTTAGGGGAGATACTCAAGCGGTCAACGAGGACAGACTGTAAATCTGTTGGCTACGCCTTCGTAGGTTCGAATCCTGCTCTCCCCACCATTGAATTAAAAGCGGGAGTAGCTCAGCTGGCTAGAGCATCAGCCTTCCAAGCTGAGGGTCGCCGGTTCGAATCCGGTTTCCCGCTCTTTTTTTCAAGCCGAAAGGTATTCAATGCCGATGCAGCTCAGGCCTTGTCCGGCGAAATTGGCGATAAGCCGATGTAGCTCAGGGGTAGAGCGTTTCCTTGGTAAGGAAGAGGTCACGGGTTCAATTCCCGTCATTGGCTCTGTATAAATGTTAACATATTTAATTAATTCAATAACCTAAACAAAAGCAAATAAGTCATGGCTAAAGAGAACTTTGACCGGTCTAAACCACACTTAAATATTGGTACCATCGGTCACGTTGACCACGGAAAAACTACCTTAACTGCTGCTATTACTGCTGTACTAGCAAAGAAAGGATTTTCAGAAAAACAAGATTTTGATAAAATTGATAATGCCCCTGAAGAGAAAGAAAGAGGTATTACCATTAACTCTTCTCACGTAGAGTACTCTACAGAGAATAGACATTACGCTCACGTTGACTGTCCTGGTCACGCGGATTACGTAAAGAACATGGTAACAGGAGCAGCGCAAATGGATGGTGCGATCTTAGTAGTAGCATCTACTGATGGGCCGATGCCTCAAACACGAGAGCATATCCTTTTAGCACGTCAGGTAGGTGTGCCTAAAATTGTAGTTTTCATGAACAAAGCCGATATGGTCGATGATGAAGAGCTTTTAGAGTTAGTGGAAATGGAAATTAGAGAGTTGTTGAGCTTTTACGAGTTTGATGGTGATAATACTCCAATTGTTACTGGTTCTGCCTTAGGTGCTCTTAACGGAGAAGCTGAATGGGAAGAAAAAGTAATGGAATTGATGAATGCAGTTGATGAGTTTATTCCAATTCCACCTAGAGATACTGATAAGGATTTCTTAATGCCTGTTGAGGATGTTTTCTCTATTACAGGTCGTGGTACAGTTGCTACCGGTAGAATTGAAACAGGAGTAGTTAACTCTGGTGAAGAAGTGGAATTGAACGGTATGGGTGCAGATGGTAGAAAAACCACTGTAACCGGTGTTGAGATGTTTAGAAAAATTCTTGACAGAGGAGAAGCAGGAGACAATGTTGGTCTTCTTTTAAGAGGTATTGAGAAAAAAGATATTGCTAGAGGAATGGTAATTGCCAAGCCTGGATCAATCACTCCTCACACTAAGTTCAAAGCTGAGGTGTATATCTTGAAAAAAGAAGAAGGTGGACGTCATACTCCATTCCAAAATAGATACAGACCACAATTTTACTTAAGAACTACTGACGTAACGGGAGAGATTTTGTTAGAGGAAGGTAGAGAAATGGTAATGCCTGGTGACAACGTAACCATTACTGTTGATTTGATCAACAAGGTTGCATTGAACGTAGGTTTACAGTTTGCGATCCGTGAAGGTGGCAGAACTGTTGGAGCAGGTCAGGTTACCGAAATTCTTGAGTAATTAAGAATTGATAAAATGATCGTAGAAAGGTGTCTCGTATTTCGGGATACCTTTTTGCGACTTTTGAAAAGAAGAAACGGGTGTAGCTCAATTGGTAGAGTAGTGGTCTCCAAAACCATTGGCTGGGAGTTCGAGTCTCTCCACCCGTGCTAAGTAAATAAATTAGTTCGATGTCGAAACTTAGAACATATATAGAAGAGTCCTCTGACGAATTACTTAATAAAGTTAGTTGGCCAACTTGGCCCGAGCTTCAGAGTAGTGGAATTGTGGTAATGATCGCTTCGATTATTATTTCACTCATTATATTTTTAATGGATTCCACTTTTAGTAGAGTGATGGAGTACGTATATAGTTTGTTTTAAGTAGGAGGAGATAGCATGAGTGACAGCAAGGATAAGAAGTGGTATGTAATTCGAGCAATTAGCGGGAAAGAGAAAAAAGTAAAGCTACTGCTAGAAGATGAGATCGACCGATCAGGTTTGAAAGACTACGTTAGCCAAATTTTGATTCCAGTTGAAAAAGTATTTCAAATAAGAAATGGAAAAAAAGTTAGCAAGGAGCGTAATTACTTTCCTGGCTATGTTTTAGTAGAAGCAAACCTAGTTGGAGAAGTTCCTCACTTAATTCGAAACACAACTGATGTAATCGGATTCTTAGGTGCTGAGAAAGGTGGGGAGCCAATGCCGCTTAGACAAAATGAGGTAAATAGAATTTTAGGTAAGGTTGATGAGCTTGCTGATACTGAAGAAGAATTTGACATCCCATTTATGGTTGGCGAATCAGTAAAAGTTATCGATGGACCTTTCAATGGCTTTAGTGGCAATATTGAAGAAGTGAACCAAGAGAAGAAAAAATTAAAGGTAATGGTTAAGATCTTTGGTAGAAAGACTCCACTTGACCTAAGTTACCTTCAAGTAGAAAAAGAATCGTAATTGACAAATAATTCATAAACAATGGCTAAAGAAGTAAGCGGCATCATTAAGTTACAGATTAGAGGAGGGGCAGCAAACCCATCGCCACCTGTAGGACCTGCTTTAGGTGCGAAAGGAGTAAATATCATGGACTTTTGTAAGCAGTTCAATGGTAGAACTCAAGATAAAGCGGGTAAAGTTTTACCTGTGGTTATTACAGTTTATGCTGACAAGTCTTTTGATTTTGTTATAAAAACTCCTCCCGCCGCAGTCCAATTATTGGAAAAAGCAAAAATAAAATCTGGCTCTGCTGAGCCTAACCGTGTAAAAGTTGCTTCCGTTACATGGGATCAGGTTAAAGAGATTGCTGAAGACAAAATGGACGATTTGAATGCTTTTAAAGTTGAATCAGCAATGAGTATGGTTGCAGGAACAGCGCGAAGCATGGGAATTAATGTAAAAGGTAAGAGACCTTCCTAAAAAACTAGAAGCAAAGAATTATGGCAACATTGACCAAAAAGCGCAAAGACGCTTTAGAAAAAATAGAAAAAGACAAACTGTATACCTTAAAAGAGGCATCTAGTTTGGTGAAAGAAATTTCGACTACAAAGTTTGATTCATCGGTTGATTTAAGCGTTCGTTTAGGAGTTGATCCACGAAAGGCAAATCAAATGGTGAGAGGCACAGTAACTCTACCACACGGAATTGGTAAGTCTGTTAAGGTCTTGGCTTTGGTAACTCCAGACAAGGAAGATGAAGCGAAAGAGGCAGGAGCCGACTTTGTTGGCTTGGATGAGTACGTTGAAAAAATAAAAGGCGGATGGACCGATGTTGACGTAATCGTTACTATGCCAAGTGTAATGGGTAAAGTAGGTGCTTTGGGTCGTGTTTTAGGACCACGAGGATTAATGCCTAATCCAAAATCTGGAACCGTTACTATGGATGTAGCCAAAGCTGTTTCAGAAGTTAAAGCAGGTAAAATTGATTTTAAGGTTGATAAGTACGGTATCATTCATACTTCAATTGGAAGAGCTTCTTTTGATGCTGATAAGATCAGAGAGAATGCTTTGGAAATGATTCAAACACTTGTAAAGTTGAAGCCTGCCGCAGCAAAAGGTATTTATGTTAAAAGTATTTGCATGTCAGGAACAATGACTCCCGGTATTCATATTGATACCAAAAGATTTATTGAAGATTAATATCCATTCTACAAAGAATAGCAATGACTAGAGAAGAAAAAAAAGAAATAGTAAAAAGCCTTTCGGCAAAATTAGACGAAAGTGGTGTTTTTTACCTAGCTGACATCTCAGAATTGAATGCTGAAGCTTCTACTAAACTTAGAAGACTTGCTCATAAAAGAGAAGTATCGCTTAACGTGGTAAAGAATACCTTGCTTAAAAAAGCTCTTGAATCAGCAGAAGGCAGTTACGATGAATTTTATGAAGTATTGAAAGGTAATACTTCTATCATGTTTGCTGAAGTTGGTAACGCACCGGCTAAGTTGATCAAGGAATTTAGAAAAAACTCAGATAGGCCTATTTTAAAAGGTGCATTTATTGATGAAGCAATATACATTGGAGATGATCAGGTTGATGCTTTAGCTTCAATGAAGTCTAAAGAAGAAGTGATTGCTGACATTGTTGCATTGCTTCAATCTCCTGCTAAGAATGTGGTTTCTGCCCTTAAGTCTTCAGGCGGTGGAACTATTGCAGGTCTAGTAAAAGCTCTTGGCGAAAGAGAAAATTAAAATTGTACGCACTCTCAACTCATATAAATTAACAATCTAAAAACAGAATAAAATGGCGGATTTAAAAGCGCTTGCTGAAGAGTTAGTAAACTTGACAGTAAAAGATGTAAACGAATTAGCAGAAATCCTTAAAGAAGAACACGGTATTGAGCCTGCTGCTGCTGCAGTAGCTGTAGCTGGTCCTGCAGGTGGCGGTGACGCTGACGCAGCAGAAGAAAAAACTGAGTTCGATGTAATCTTGAAAGCCGCAGGTGGATCTAAACTTGCAGTAGTTAAACTTGTAAAAGAACTTACAGGATTAGGACTTAAGGAAGCAAAAGAATTAGTTGATGGAGCACCAAAACCATTAAAAGAAGGTGTTGCAAAAGACGAAGCAGAATCTCTTAAAACACAATTAGAAGAGGCAGGAGCTGAAGTTGAGCTTAGTTAAAATAGCGCACAACTAAAATTCATAGGTTTAGACCCCAAAAAAACATTTTGGGGTCTAAACCCTTTCTTGTTTGTATCTAGTTAATAATTAATCATTTCTCAGAGATGGCCAAAGCATCATTATCAAGCACTCCGGAGCGGGTAAATTTCGCTTCAATCAAAAATAAACTGGATTATCCTGACTTTTTGGATATCCAATTACAATCATTTCAAGACTTTTTTCAGTTAGATACATCACCTGAGCTTAGAGACTCAGAGGGCCTTTATAAAGTGTTTAGCGAGAATTTTCCTATCACTGATGCAAGGAATCAGTTTGTATTGGAATTCTTGGACTACTTTGTAGACCCACCTAGATACAGCATAGATGAATGTATTGATCGAGGGTTGACATACAGTGTTCCGCTTAAAGCAAAGTTGAAACTTTACTGTACGGATCCTGAGCACGAGGATTTTGAAACCATAGTTCAAGATGTCTACTTAGGTACTATTCCTTACATGACGCCTAAAGGAACTTTCTTGGTAAATGGAGCTGAAAGAGTAATTGTATCCCAGCTTCACCGTTCTCCAGGGGTTTTCTTTGGTCAATCAAGACACGCTAATGGAACAAAGCTCTATTCAGCGCGGGTAATTCCATTTAAAGGTTCTTGGATCGAATTTGCTACAGACATTAATAATGTGATGTATGCTTACATCGATCGTAAAAAGAAATTACCTGTAACAACCTTACTTCGTGCTATTGGCTTCGAATTTGATAAAGATATATTAGACATTTTCGAGCTTGCTGATGAAGTAAAAGTCAGTAAAGCAGGTTTGAAAAGATGCTTAGGCAGAAAACTAGCTGCAAGAGTTTTAAGAACTTGGGTCGAGGATTTTGTTGATGAGGATACAGGAGAAGTAGTTTCTATTGAAAGAAACGAAGTAGTTATTGATCGTGAAACCGTTCTTGAAAAAGAACATGTAGACCCAATTTTAGAATCAGGCGCTAAAACGATTATCCTGCACAAAGAAGATATTAACTCGGCAGATTTTGCCATTATNTATAATACGCTTCAAAAGGATCCATCCAACTCTGAAAAAGAAGCAGTAGAGCATATTTACCGTCAATTAAGAAATTCTGAGCCACCTGACGAGGAAACAGCTCGAGGTGTGATTGACAAGCTTTTCTTCTCTGAAACGAGATATGATCTTGGAGAAGTAGGACGATACAGAATTAATAAGAAGTTAGGTCTTGAGATAGAAGAAAACACCAAGATCTTAACAAGAGAAGATATCATTTCTATCATTAAATATTTGATTGAGTTGATTAACTCAAAAGCAGATGTTGATGATATTGATCACTTGAGTAACCGAAGAGTGCGTACGGTTGGAGAGCAATTGTACAATCAATTTGGAGTAGGTCTTGCTCGAATGGCAAGAACCATTAGAGAACGAATGAATGTTCGTGATAATGAGGTGTTTACTCCTGCCGATTTGATTAATGCCAAGACTTTGTCTTCGGTAATAAACTCTTTCTTTGGTACCAACCAGCTATCTCAGTTCATGGATCAGACGAATCCATTATCTGAGGTTACGCATAAAAGAAGAATGTCTGCTTTAGGACCCGGAGGTTTATCTAGGGAAAGAGCAGGATTCGAGGTGCGTGATGTTCATTACACGCACTATGGAAGACTTTGTCCAATTGAGACTCCTGAAGGACCTAACATTGGATTGATTTCTTCATTGTGTGTTTATGCCAAAGTAAACCGACTAGGTTTTATTGAAACACCATACCGTAAGGTGGATGAAGCAAAGGTAGGTTTAGAACAAAAAGACATTATTTACTTAAGTGCAGAGGAAGAAGATGAGCAAACAATTGCTCAGGCCAATGCCATCGTAAAAGAAGATGGAAGTTTTGAATCAGATCGAGTAAAAGCCAGATACGAGGGTGATTTCCCAATGGCTGAGCCGGGAGAGGTCACACTAATGGACGTTGCTCCAAACCAGATCGCTTCTATCGCTGCATCACTTATTCCATTCTTGGAACATGATGATGCGAATAGAGCCTTGATGGGATCAAACATGCAGCGTCAAGCAGTACCTTTACTTAGACCTGATTCTCCTATTGTTGGAACAGGCCTTGAAAAGCAGTTGGCTATTGACTCAAGAGTTTTGATCAATGCTGAAGGTTCAGGAGTTGTTGAATATGTTGATGCAAAAAAGATCATCGTAACTTACGATAGAACGGATGATGAAGAATTGGTTTCTTTTAATGAGCCAACCAAGACTTATCATCTTACCAAATACAAGAAAACTAACCAAAGTACCGTAGTTAACCTTAGACCAATCGTTCGAAAAGGAGACAAAGTTGAGAAGGGTCAAGTACTTTGCGAGGGTTATGCAACTGAAAAAGGTGAATTAGCTTTAGGTAGAAACCTAAAAGTTGCCTTTATGCCTTGGAAGGGTTACAACTTTGAGGATGCGATCGTTATTTCTGAGAAAGTTGTTTCAGAGGATTTGTTTACTTCTATTCACGTAGACGAATTTACACTTGAAGTTCGTGATACTAAAAGAGGAGTAGAAGAGCTTACTGCAGATATTCCTAATGTAAGTGAAGAAGCTACTGCTGATCTAGATGAAAATGGACTAATTAGAATTGGAGCAGAGGTTAAGGAAGGAGATATTCTAATTGGTAAGATTACTCCTAAGGGTGAATCTGATCCAACTCCAGAAGAAAAACTTTTACGAGCAATTTTTGGTGATAAAGCAGGTGATGTAAAGGATGCTTCATTGAAAGTGCCACCATCTACCAAAGGGGTTGTGGTTGACAAGAAACTTTTTGAACGTGCTGTTAAGGATCGTAAATCTAGAGCAGAAGAAAAGACGCTTATTGTTAAACTTGATGAAGAAGAAAGAAAAGAATTAGCTGCTCTTAAAGAAAAGCTAGTTGAAAAGCTTTACAATGTAGTCAACGGTAAAACTGCTCAAGGAATTACCAATTATTACAACGAAGAAATTATTCCTAAAGGGACTAAGTTCACTCAGAAAGTATTGCAGCGTATTGATGATTTCGCCTTTATTGATTACAAGAATTGGACAACTTCTGATGATTTGAATCAAACGATTAAAGTGATGTTGCACAATCATAACATGAAGGCAACAGAGATCATGGGTAAGTTTAAGCGTAAGAAGTACGCCCTTACTGTAGGAGATGAGCTACCAACCGGTATCATGAAATTAGCTAAGGTGTATTTGGCTAAAAAGAGAAAGATGAAAGTTGGGGATAAAATGGCGGGTCGTCATGGTAATAAAGGTATTGTTGCTAAAATTGTTAGACAAGAAGACATGCCTTTCCTAGACGATGGTACTCCCGTAGACATTGTGCTAAACCCACTTGGGGTTCCTTCAAGGATGAACCTTGGTCAGATCTATGAAACTGTTCTTGGTTGGGCAGGTGAGAAACTAGGAGTTAAGTTTTCTACTCCAATTTTTGACGGTGCTTCAATTGACGAAATCAATAATTGGACTGATAAAGCTCAAGTTCCTAGATTGGGAAGAACACATTTAGTTGACGGTGGTACAGGTGAGCAATTTGACCAGCCTGCAACTGTGGGAATTATCTACATGCTGAAATTAGGTCACATGGTTGAAGATAAGATGCATGCAAGATCGATTGGACCATACTCATTGATTACCCAGCAGCCACTTGGTGGTAAAGCACAGTTTGGTGGTCAGCGATTTGGTGAGATGGAGGTATGGGCGCTTGAAGCATTTGGTGCTGCCAATATCTTACAAGAAATCCTGACCATTAAGTCTGATGACGTTATGGGTAGAGCAAAAGCATACGAAGCAATTGTAAAAGGTGAAAATATGCCAACACCAGGTATACCGGAATCTTTCAATGTATTGCTTCATGAATTAAGAGGACTAGGATTGAACATCACCTTAGGTGAAGAGCAAAAAGTTTAATTCAAGTTTTAATTGACACAAAAACAACACGATAAAAATGGCTTTTAGAAGAGACAATAAAGAGGTAAGTAAATTCTCTAAGATTACCATTAGCCTTGCTTCTCCTGAGATGATTTTAGAAAAATCTCATGGAGAGGTATTGAAGCCGGAAACCATTAATTACCGAACATATAAACCAGAGCGAGACGGTTTATTTTGTGAGCGAATTTTTGGACCTGTTAAAGATTACGAATGTCATTGCGGCAAATACAAAAGAATCCGTTACAAGGGTATAGTTTGTGACCGTTGTGGTGTTGAAGTAACAGAGAAGAAGGTTCGTAGGGAACGAATGGGGCACATCTCACTTGTAGTGCCAGTAGCGCATATTTGGTATTTCAAATCTTTACCAAACAAAATAGGTTACTTGCTGGGCTTGCCAACTAAAAAGCTTGATACAATTATTTATTATGAGCGCTATGTGGTTATCCAAGCAGGGAATGCGAAAAACGCTCAAGGTGAAGAATTACAATATTTAGATTTCTTAACTGAAGAGGAATACCTTGATATTTTAGATACTCTTCCAAAAGAGAATGCCTACTTAGACGACAATGATCCGAATAAGTTTATTGCTAAAATGGGTGCTGAGGCCTTGTTTGAATGTCTAAAAAGATTGAAGTTAGACGAACTTTCTTACGAGCTAAGACACAAAGCAAATACGGAAACTTCTCAACAACGTAAAAATGAAGCTTTAAAGCGTCTGCAAGTTGTAGAAGCTTTTAGACAAGCCAACGAACATATTGAGAATAAGCCAGAATGGATGATTGTTAAGGTGGTACCTGTAATTCCACCTGAATTACGTCCGCTTGTTCCTTTAGATGGGGGTCGTTTTGCTACATCTGATTTAAATGACCTATACAGAAGAGTGATTATTCGTAACAATCGTTTGAAGCGATTGATGGAAATCAAAGCACCTGAAGTAATTCTTAGAAATGAGAAAAGAATGCTTCAAGAAGCGGTTGATTCTCTTTTCGATAACTCGAGAAAATCTTCAGCAGTAAAAACAGATTCTAACAGAGCTTTAAAATCTTTAAGTGATAGCTTAAAAGGTAAGTCTGGACGTTTTCGTCAAAACTTATTGGGTAAGCGTGTTGATTATTCTGCACGTTCAGTTATCGTAGTTGGACCAGATCTAAAACTACATGAATGTGGTTTGCCTAAAGACATGGCAGCTGAACTTTACAAGCCCTTTATCATCAGAAAACTGATTGAAAGAGGTATTGTGAAAACTGTAAAGTCGGCTAAGAAAATAGTTGACAAGAAAGAACCTGTTGTTTGGGATATACTAGAAAATGTATTGAAAGGTCATCCTGTTCTACTAAACAGAGCCCCAACTCTACACAGATTAGGTATTCAAGCATTTCAGCCAAAACTGATAGAAGGAAAGGCTATTCGTCTACACCCACTCGTTTGTACAGCTTTTAATGCTGACTTTGATGGTGATCAAATGGCGGTTCATTTGCCATTGGGTAACGCTGCTATCCTTGAAGCACAGTTATTAATGCTTGCTTCGCATAATATTTTGAATCCTGCTAATGGTTCCCCAATTACGGTTCCTTCTCAGGATATGGTGCTTGGTCTTTACTATTTGACCAAAGAGCGCGCAAGTGATGAAAATAAAACCATCAAAGGAGAGGGTAAAACCTTTTATTCTCCAGAAGAAGTTATCATAGCAAAGAACGAAGGTCGCCTTGATATTCATGCTAAGATTAAAGTAAGAATTACTAAAGGTGGTAAATCAGAATTGATTGAAACTACTTGTGGAAGAGTTATCTTTAATCAAGTGGTGCCTGAGGCTGTGCCTTTCATTAACGAACTATTAACCAAGAAGTCTTTAAGAGATATTATTGGTGAGATATTAAAGGTATCAGGAGTGGATCAAACTGCTGATTTCCTTGATGAGATCAAGACACTTGGTTATAACATGTCATTTAAAGGTGGCTTATCTTTTAACCTAGGAGATGTTATTATTCCTGATGCCAAGGAAGAAATGATGCAGAAAGCTGAGCAGCAAGTTCAGGAGGTTTGGGATAACTATAATATGGGATTCATCACTAACAATGAACGATATAACCAAATCATTGATATCTGGACCCATACTAATACCAGACTTACCAATACGGTAATGGATCGTTTGAAAAACGACAACCAAGGATTTAACTCAGTTTACATGATGTTTGATTCTGGTGCTCGTGGTTCTAAAGAACAGATTCGTCAGTTGTCAGGTATGCGAGGATTGATGGCTAAGCCACAAAAATCTGGTTCAACAGGACAAGAAATTATTGAGAATCCGATTCTTTCTAACTTTAAAGAAGGACTTTCTATTCTTGAGTACTTTATTTCTACCCACGGTGCTAGAAAGGGACTTGCCGATACTGCCTTGAAAACAGCCGATGCAGGTTACTTAACGCGTCGACTTGTAGACGTTTCTCAAGATGTAGTTATTACAGCAGAAGATTGTGGAACTCTAAGAGGAACGATGATTTCTGCTTTGATGAAGAACGATGAGGAAGTAGAATCACTTTACGATCGTATTCTAGGTAGAACTACTGTTCATGATATCTTCCATCCAAATACAGGTGACCTTATTATCGCTTCAGGTGATGAGGTAACAGAAGAAGTTGCGAGAGCAATCGAAGACTCACCAATCGATGAGGTTGAGATGAGATCAGTTCTTTCCTGCGAAATGAAACGTGGGGTTTGTTCTAAATGTTACGGACGTAGCCTCGCTACAGGTAGAATGGCGCAAAAAGGAGAATCAGTTGGAGTTATTGCTGCTCAATCTATTGGAGAACCTGGTACTCAGCTTACACTTCGTACCTTCCATGTGGGTGGTACAGCTTCTAAAATTGCCGATGAGTCTAGAGTTGAAGCAAAATATGATGGTGTTTTAGAAATAGATGAGCTAAGAACTGTTGAAGGTGAAGATCGTGATGGTAAAAAAGTTACCATTGTAGTTGGACGTTCTGCAGAAGCAAGAATTTTAGATCCTAAAACAAAAATTGCGCTTACAACTAACATGATTCCTTATGGGTCTATACTAGAAAAGAATGATGGCGCAAAAGTGAAGAAAGGTGATTTGATTTGCCATTGGGATCCATACAATGCATTGATTATTGCTGAACTTCCAGGTACGGTAGCATTTGAGAATCTATCAGAAGGGGTTACTTACAAAGAAGAGTCTGATGAACAAACAGGCTTTACAGAAAAAGTAATTACTGAGACTAGAGATAAGAAAATGATTCCTGAGATCAAGCTTTTAAATAGCAAGAAGGAAGCAATTAAGACGTATAACTTACCTGTAGGTGCCCACATTGTGGTGCAAGAAGGAGATAAGATTGAAGCAGGTAAGACCTTAGTAAAAATCCCTAGAACTTCTGGTAAGTCAGGTGATATTACAGGTGGTCTACCAAGGGTAACCGAACTTTTTGAAGCTCGAAACCCATCTAACCCTGCGGTAGTGTCTGAAATTGACGGTATTGTAAGTTTCGGTAAAATAAAAAGGGGTAACAGAGAGGTTATAGTTGAATCTAGAACTGGTGAAATCAAAAAATACCTGATCAATCTTTCTAAGCACATCCTAGTGCAAGAAAACGATTTTGTAAGAGCAGGTACTCCACTATCTGATGGGGCAATTACACCTGCTGATATCCTAGCAATTAAAGGTCCTACTCAAGTACAAGAGTATTTAGTAAATGAAGTGCAAGAAGTATACCGATTACAAGGGGTGAAAATCAACGACAAACACTTTGAAGTGATCGTGCGTCAAATGATGCGTAAGGTTATCATTGAAGATCCGGGGGATACTCGCTTCTTAGAAAAGCAAATTGTAAACAAGACTGAGTTCGCAGAAGATAATGATTGGATCTTCGGTAAGAAAGTTGTAGAAGACGGAGGTGATTCAGAGGACTTAAAACAAGGTCAGATCGTATCGCCACGTAAACTTAGAGAAGAGAATTCAAAGCTGAAGCGTCAAGATAAGAAAGTGGTTACTGCAAGAGATGCAGTGCCTGCAACTTCTAATTCTGTGCTTCAGGGTATTACAAGAGCTTCTCTGCAAACAGATAGCTTTATCTCTGCAGCTTCTTTCCAAGAAACAACTAAAGTATTGAATGAAGCAGCTGTTAATGGAAAGCAGGATACTTTAGAAGGCTTGAAGGAAAATGTAATCGTAGGACATTTGATTCCTGCAGGTACAGGTACTAGAGACTTTCAAGACTATGTGGTTGGCTCAAAATCTGAGTACGAAAAGCTAACATCTGTTGAAAGTGTTAGTGAGGAAGTTGAATCTTAAAGAATAAGCAATATGAGTGACGATAATAACAATAACCCACAACAGGGAGACAAACTCAACATAGAATTGAATGAGGAGGTAGCTGAAGGGACTTATTCCAATTTAGCAATCATTAGCCATTCTAATTCAGAATTCGTGTTTGACTTTATAAAAGTGTTACCTGGCCTACCAAAGGCAAAGGTTAAGTCACGCATCATGATGACTCCCCAGCACGCTAAGCGTTTAATGAGAGCTTTGCAAGACAATATCTCAAAGTTTGAATCGCAGCAAGGAGAAATTAAAGATGCTGATGGTCCGCAATTTCCAATGAATTTTGGAGGACCAAAAGCAGAAGCTTAAATCAATTTCATATTTAAAATAGAAAAGGCCTTCAAAAGAAGGCCTTTTTTTATACGCTAGATTTTGATTTATTCCTGATCTATTAAGTGATTTTCATCTTCACTATTTGCTTCATGCTGACTGAAAACATCCTTATAAGCCTCAAAAAGAATACAGTATAAAAGAGGAGAAGCTACTAAAGCACCAACGAAGCAGGTTACAATACTTACTAGAAAGAAAGCTATGATTGTCACAATCAAATAGGCTAGAATTTCTAAAAAACGCTGACTCACAGTTTGCCTGCTTAACTCCATCGCTGTCCAAAAGGATTGTTTACCATCAACAATAAGCGGCAAAACAAAGAGGTATGAAACGCTCAGGTATATGGCGAGTAGCGCCAAAATAATAACACCTATGGAAAACGTTATTGGCAAATTGGGGAAATCTAGATTCTCTATTGCTAATGCAGGCTGATCGCTTGTTATGGCACCCACAAAACTCCCAATGAACTCTGTTGAAGGTAAAGCGACGAGTAGTATCAAGATAATGACAGGCGCCAACAATAATAGGAAAGTTATGAGATAAAGGAAAATGTCCTTAAAATATAAAAAGCCATCAAAGAACTGTTTAGCTTGCTGATTACTATCTTCCATATTCCTAAGGTAAATGTAGTATCCTGCTGTGAAGCAAGAAGTAACAAAATTGGATAGTAAGGATAAGAAAGGGATATATGACAAAGCAATTTGTAAAACAAAAAAGAGCAGCGTCATGCCAATAAAAGTGCCAGCTTCTTGGTTGAATGAAGCCCATGCTTTCTTTAAATATAGAGAGGGGTTTAAGGAATATCCCTCAAGGATTGGCCTTTCTAAATTTTCCATGATTTATATTTTTAATTAATAGTAAAATACCGAAAGTGACACCCAACAAAATTGCCAGATAGCCTAGTGGATTCTCTTCTAATGCAAGGACAAAATTCCCATTCAATATATGATGTATACTGCTGCTGGTGCCACAGCCCAGACAGTCTAAACCCGTATAGGCTTTTATAGCACAACTTGTATGTGTGGGTGTGAAAACTTGAAACCTCAGTAAGACCCAAATAATAAAAACGCAAAAAAGGGTAAAGGGCCAATTTGGTAACTGATGAATAAATTTCATTAAGCTCACTTTTTAATCTTTTGCTCTTTTATTGAAGATAAGATAGCCAAAATGCATTAAAAAACTGAGCTCGGGTGTACCGCTTTGGAAATAATTTAGATTTGCTGCAAGCGGGCCAATCCTGCTGTGATAGACTGCAGTGAATGTTCCTATGTATTCTCGATTAGATACCTCCTGCCCCAAACTAACTGATCCATCTATTCCTCTTGATAAAGATTGGTAGGGTTGAAATACGTATGCTTCTAACCTAAAGTCGATCAAATCACGGTAACTGTAGATCGCTTTTGCTCCTCCGCCAAGAAAACTAATCGCTCTATACTCTTCTCTAAAAAGGGTAAAGTTTTCTGGTAGGGGATTAAAGGAAGGTGCCGAAAGAATGGTAGCGGTATAGTTTTGAAAGAAAGGAAGGTCTGAATAAACCCCATGCAAAGAGGTGCCTAGACGAAAGTTTCCGTTGCTAAAGAAGTACTTGTCATAGTTCAGTTGAATGGTAATCCAGTCATGTTGATCCCGGCTCGGCTCTTTGATTTCTGCCGTAGATCCAGGCGTAGTATTTTCTCTCCCGTCCATGTATCTAAATCGGAAGCTTAGTTTACTTCCTTTATTGGCATACATTTTTCTGTTAAGAGAGTTGAATTCATACTTTGCAAAAGTGCTGTATCCTTCAAATAAAGTAATGTCTGAAGTGTCTCCACGCTCAAAATTGTCACTTTGATAATAATCGAATTCTTGCCAGACATATGCAGCACCAAAACTTAGTTTTCCTTTGGTGAGAACAGGTAGGTTGATGGAACTCTCCCAGTAATTTTCAGAATCAATGATGTAAGGCGGATCATTTTCCTCGATAAAAGTTGAATTTGAGTTGAAATAATCGAACTGATTAACAGTAAACTGGGATTCGATGTAAAAAGGAAAATCGAAAGGAACATCCCATCTCAATCCTGCTTCCGCTGAACTATAAAAACTACCAAAGTATATGTTACCATGTGCCTTTAGCCCAGTAGATTTTAAAACATTATAGTCGAGCTCAAAAAAGCCGGTGCTAAAAGGTTTGGTAGAAATTATTCCGCCGAAACTCGCTTTGAAGGGTTTCTCTTTTTTCACTTCCAAGGAAACTTTAAAGGCGGTATCCAAAGGTGAAAATTGTGCCACAGGATAAATACTCTTGACTTTTTCATCAGAGGCTAGCATCATAATTTCTTTTTCCAAATTTTCTGCCTTGAATTGCTGTCCAGTTGCTTGAAGCCGTTTTTTGAAGTACTTGGTTTGGTTTTTATTGAGCCCGCTAAAATCAAGTTCGTTAAAAATTAATTCAGGATGCTTTTTGCGAAAGCTTTGTCTAGTTGAGTCAATTAGTTGTTTCTCGCTAGCATTGACCGTCAACATAATTTCTGGCATTGAATTCTGACAACTTTCAAAACCTCTTTGAATAGCATCTTGATTGTGGTAAAAGTCAAAAGTCGAAATATCTTCAACATTAGAATTGATTATGACACCATCCGCACAGTCAATCTTGTAGTCAGGACTCTTAATCAACATGCTTTTTACTTGTGAGATCAAATTATCAGGATCAGGGGGAGGAGTTTCAGTGCTTACGTTAGATGCGATGATATAGTCGGGCTGGAATTCCTTACACATCACATCTACCGGGAAATTGTTGTAAAGTCCACCATCAAACATCAAGTCTCCATTTAAGGTTATAGGTGAAAGGTAAAAAGGGTAAGTCATAGATGCTCTAATTGCAGACGCTAGGTCACCCTCAGCAAGAACTTCTTGTTTGCGTTCACTTATGTTGGAGGCAATACACCTAAAGGGAATCATGAGCTGGTCAAAGTCTCCATTTGCTGTGGCATTTGCTTGGGCAAATAACTTGAGAAGACCAAAATCAATTGAAGTAGGCGAAACAAAGTTTGTGGGGATATTGGCTTCAAAAAGTGAGTCTACCTTAAAGTTCCAGCTAATCATGCTGGCATTGGGATCACTTTTCTTCAGGAAGAAAGCGTACTTAGACTTTATTTCGCCATTGGCTGAATTTCTAAAGTCTTTCGAAGTAACTATCGCTTCGATTTGTTCAGGGGAGTAGCCTGAAGCATACAAGCCCCCAATTAGAGCACCAACTGATGTTCCAACGATATAGTCAACTTTAATTTGATTGCTCTCAAGCGCCTTTAGAACACCAATATGCGCCATACCTGATGCTCCACCACCACTAAGCACCAAGCCAATCTTTTGAGCTTGAAGTTGCAGTGCTAACAGCAAACAAATTAGGCTAAAGGCTTTTCTCATAAAAAATTTCTACAACTTAAAAGTAGTGAAATAAAAAAACCGGGTAGCGCTTCTTTTTTATTCGGTTAAAAGCAACAGTTTAACGGTGCTATGTTTTGGGTGTTAATGAAGCGATAATATCTTGAATGGTTATGATGTTAACTTCTCCCGAGCGATCTTTCACCATGACTGCTCTGTGTTTCTTGTCAATTTTCTTTGCAATCTCATCTAAAGAAGAATTACCATCTACGAACTCATAAGGGGCTTCCATAATTTCTTTCACTGCGGTATCCTTGAGCTCAGGTTCATTGATCATACGCGTGTAGATGGAGTCATTAATGGAGCCAACAAACTCATCGCCATCTTTTACAGGCACTTGCGAAATATCATATTTTGTCATTTTATTCAACACTTCACAAAGGGTCTCATCGGGTGCAGCTGTGATCAAGCGCTTTCCTTTATGCGAGCTGATCAAGCTCATGGCATTAACTTTTTCAGTTTCCATAAAGCCACGATCTCTTACCCAATCATCGTTGAACATTTTACCTACATATCGACTACCGTGATCGTGGAAAAGCACGACTACCACATCATCTTCCTTTAACTGGTCTTTCAATTGGAGTAGACCGGCAACTGCTGATCCTGCAGAATTACCCATAAAGAACCCTTCTTCGCGGGCTAAGCGACGAGTCATAATTACACCGTCCTTGTCTGTTACTTTTTCAAAATGGTCTATAAGGTCGAAGTCAACATTCTTTGGTAGTATGTCTTCTCCAATTCCTTCTGTTATATAGGAGTAGATTTCATTTTCATCGAACTCTCCAGTTTCATGGTACTTTTTAAAGACCGAACCGTAGGTGTCGATTCCCCATATTTTGATATCGGGATTTTTTTCTTTTAGGTATTTAGCTACACCTGAAATAGTTCCTCCTGTACCAACTCCAACTACAAAGTGCGTAATCTTTCCTTCTGTTTGTTCCCAAATCTCAGGACCAGTTTGTTCGTAATGAGCCGTCCGATTAGATAGGTTATCGTATTGGTTGGGATAAAAGGAATTGGGGATTTCTTCGTTCAATTTTCGAGCAACAGAATAGTAAGAACGTGGATCGTCTGAAGCTACATTGGTTGGACAAACGATAACTTCTGCGCCCATTGCTCTTAAGATATCCATTTTCTCTTTTGACTGTTTATCGGCTAGGGTGCAGATCAATTTGTATCCTTTCACAATAGCCGCTAAAGCTAAACCCATTCCCGTATTTCCTGAGGTTCCTTCAATGATGGTTCCACCGGGTTTCAATAAACCTGCTTTTTCGGCATCTTCAACCATTTTTAGAGCCATGCGGTCTTTAGTGCTATGTCCCGGATTGAAGGTCTCAACCTTGGCTAGAACCGTTGCCGGAATATCTTTAGTGAGTTTATTGAATTTTACCAAAGGTGTGTTGCCTATGGTTTCGAGTATATTATTGTAATATTTCATGCTAAACTGTTTCAACTTACAAAGTTAAGTAAAGCCATTCGGTAAGGCTCAAACTGCTGCTTTAATTTAAGCTTATTTTTGGGCTGTTTTTAATCAAAACGAAGAGTTTTGACCGGGCTAATTGAGGCCACAATGTTTGAAGGGATGAGTAACATTAACAAACAAGCCGCGAGTGTGCCTAAATTTAGTAGGAGCAATTTGCCAAAGTTTAGTTTAATGGGAACCTGATCAATAAAATATGCTTCTTTAGGTAGGCGCATGAAGCCAAAATTTTCTTGCAGCAAACTAAGGCCAATGCCTAAGAAGTTACCAATCACTAGACCTGCAATGATTAGATATGCTGCATGGTAAATAAATACCTTTCGGATACTCTTGTTTTTCGCACCTATAGCTTTTAATATTCCGATAAGCTTGCTCTTTTCGAGGATCAGGATGAGTAGGGCAGAAATCATATCAATACCACAAACTAAGACCAATAAGGAAATGATGATGATCACATTTACATCTTGTAATTCCAACCAATTAAAAATGTCAGGTCTTGTATCAGTAATAGGATGAGTGCTCAGATCGTAATCTACCTTTTGATAAACTTGTTCATTAAGGCTAGCTATATCATCTAGGTCATTTATGAGCACTTCAAGGCCACCAACAATCTCTTCATCCCAACCATTAATTTTTTGGATATGTGCTAAGTCTATCAAAATGATTTGCTCATCCATTTCTCCCAAACCGGTATTGTACAGACCCTTTACTTGTAATTTTCTCAGTCGTGCAGGTTGTTGTGCGAAATAGATCAGCAAATCATCACCAACTTCTAATTGTAATTTATTGGCGATGTGCTCAGATAAAATTACTCCTTGGTCAACTTGTTGAGAGTCGGGATTGAGGCGTTTTCCCGCTGTAAGGTATTGGGTAAAAAAGTCCCAGTTGTAATCATAGCTAACGCCTTTTAAGACAGCTCCGTAATTGGTTTCGTTAGCCTGCAAAATTGCCCCTTTGTAGGCATAGGCTTGCACGTGCTCAACTCCTTCTATGGCTCTTATTTCAGCATAAGCCGCTCTATTACGGTTAATACCTTTACTTTCTAGCATGCCTTTTGATTGGTAATTTGTGATTTGGATATGGGATCCAAAACCCACTACCTTCTTTTCAATTTCTTCTTGAAAACCTTCAACTATGGCTAAAGAAATGGTCATCATGGCGATACCTAAGCTAATCGCTAATATTGAAATGCGTATTATTGGCTTAGAAAAGGAATTTTTTCCGCCTCGGATGATTCTTTTTGCAAAATAAAGTTCAAATCCCAAAGTGATGGTACGCTAGAATGAGAAACAAAAGTAAAGATTCAAGGCTGCATTCTTGGAAAAACATTTATTTGCTGTTTTTTCTATTAACGGTCTTATTGAGCCAAGCAGCATGCTCCCAAAACACTCAAAATAAAAAGGTTGAGCCAAAGCTTTTAATAGGAGCAGAGCAAACCCAATTGTATTTTCCTTCACTTAAAGGAAAGCGTATTGGTTTTGTTGGAAACCATACTTCCTTAATAAATGGAATACACTTAGTTGATAGTTTATTGGCTGCTAATTTAACTGTAGTGAAGGTTTTTAGCCCTGAGCATGGTTTTAGGGGCGATGCCGATGCGGGTGAGAAAGTGGCTGATGGAATTGATGTTGAAACAGGTCTGCCCGTGATTTCTCTATATGGTAAAAACCGTAAACCTACCGCAAGGCAGTTGGAAGGCCTTGATGTTTTACTTTTTGACATCCAGGATGTAGGGGCTAGATTTTACACCTACATTTCCACGCTGCATTATGTGATGGAGGCAGCAGCTGAAAATAAGATTCCTTTAATCTTATTGGACCGTCCAAATCCGAACGGACATTATGTGGATGGGCCAATTTTAGAGCAAGCGCATCAATCCTTTGTCGGCATGCATGAAGTGCCAATAGTTCATGGAATGACAATTGGGGAGTACGCTAAGATGATCAACCAAGAGGGCTGGTTGTCCAATCAAGTAAAATGTGAGTTACAGCTTATTGTATGTCAAAATTATGATCGGAATCAACTGTATGAGATCACAACACCTCCTTCACCAAACTTACCTAACACTAAGGCGGTGCTTTTGTATCCTAGTTTGTGCTTATTTGAAGGTACGCCCATAAGTGTTGGCAGAGGCACATCAGAACCCTTTCAACAATTTGGGCATCCTAAGTTTAAAGACTTAGAATACTCCTTTATTCCACAACCAACTAAGGGAGCCAAGTCACCAAAGCTAAAAGGCCAAAAGTGCTATGGTAGAAGTTTCAAGTCACGGAGCCTTACCACTTTGTTTGCTGCTGATAGTTTAAACCTAACTTATCTGATTGATTCTTATCAGGCTTACCCAAAAAAAGAAGCATTTTTTACAAACTTTTTTACCTTATTGGCTGGTAATAGGAATTTAGAAAAACAAATAAAGCAGGGTATGACTGCAGCCGAAATACGGGCCTCTTGGCAAAAAGGCTTAAGTGATTTTAGAGCTATGCGGAAACGCTACCTGATCTACCCCGAATAGTAGCTTAATTCAATTGCTTAATATCTCCAGAGCCGTTAACTTCAGTGTTAAGGTTTTTAACACCACCCTTGTAGCTAATATCTCCGCTGCCATTTATTTCTGCCTCTAGCTCATAGGAGACATGAATGTCAACATCACCCGAGCCATTAATTTCAATACGACTTTGATCGGTTTTTAAATCAAAAGCTTTCACATCTCCACTGCCATTGATCTCAATTATATGGTCTTTGGCATTTCCACTCAACTTGAGGTCTCCAGAGCCATTTATTTCACTTTCTAACTCCTTTACATCAAAAAGGTCTAAGATCATTTCACCTGATCCATTTACTTCTAGATCTAATTCTTCCGTTTTAATGGGTGTTTTACCCATGATACTTCCTGAACCATCAATTTCAAGTTCTTTAAGGTCAACTACTGTAACATAAAACTCAATTGATTCATCTGTTTTTACACACTGTTCAAACTCAATATTCCATTTGCCTTTTGAAACTTCTTGATTGAGCAATTGAATAATGTTTTCTTGAGCTTTGATCATCACGCTTTGGTTATTTCCTTGGCTGAGAAAAANCTTATGCGATCCATTTAAACTCAATTTATTGAAGGTCTCAATCTTTAACTTCTTTTCAATGATCTCGCCTTTTCCTTCTACGCAGTTTATTAAAAAA
>P_2C_Liq_1_UnCtyDRAFT_1000007_pt1 | contig 88718 bp, 75 predicted proteins | sample Pon2CUnioCityCA_2_FD_10234 | JGI IMG/M metagenome (IMG submission 10234) | reverse complement strand
CATCTTGCAGTCGTACCACTGTTTTACCGGCTTGGACGTCGTTCAGCAGCCGAGATACCCAAACCTCTAACGTCTGGCCTCGGGTGTCAATTTGTTCACTGTCGGGCCGACAATGCTGTAACATCACCGGGGGAACGAGGGAACCCGCATAAAACACCACATCGGCTTGAGTGAGGCGTTGTTGGCCCCGTAGGGTAATGAGGTCAGGGTCTCCGGGACCGGCGCCGATGATGGTTACTTGAGCAGCAGTGGACATGGGAGCGTTGAGGAATAGGGACCTCTTTGAGTATCCGTGAACTGGCTCGGTTTTAGCAAGTTCTCCGAAATTCCCCACTGAAATTAACTTGCAAATAAAGAGAGGACAATTTTAGAATTGTCCTCCTACAAAATGCACCTGAGATAATTTGTTTTTGCGATCGCACTTCTGCATATCGAAACAGCCTCCTGTTACGATTTTAAGCCCACTAGCGACCACATCAGATCCACCGCAAGAATATCAGTGACGGATTTCAACACTTGCCGAGATTCTTGCTGGTAGATTTCATGGGCGTAACGCTTTGAGTTATTCTCTGTCATGTTGTCGTTGTTGACGTTAACAACCGTTTGCTTATCCATCGAGATCGCCTTTGAAGTGGTCTATACTCTCTATTACTAGGATGGCAGTTTTTATCAGGATTGTTGCGATCGCCATAGGACAGAAATGCGATCGGCATCAACGGTTTTAGCGATCGCGATCGCCCTTCCTCTCACGGCCCCCCAAAACGGCGATCGCCACCCCCGTCAACACCACGACTCCTCCTAAAAACACATCTGATCCCGGCACCTCTCCAAACAGCACAAATCCCAAGAAACTCGCCGAAATCGGTTCAAACAAAACCGCCAACGTCACCCAAGTCGGAGATAGCCAACGTAAGGCCCAATTGAGGCTAGTATGTCCCAACAACTGAGGAAACAGCCCCATCAGCAACAAATAGCCGTAAAACAGCGGCGGATAGCCCCCATAGCCTTCTCCCAGAAGCCAGGGAAGCGGTAATAACACCAACGCCGCCACCGTATAGGTAATCGTCACATAATTGCCTAAATCCAGCCCCTGCTGCTGAATCCTGCGCCCCAACAGCAGATGAATACTGACAATCCAAGCCCCCAACAGGGCCAGGCCATTTCCCAACAGCGGCTGACTCCCCGGAACGGCGATGGCCATCTCTCCTGACGCCACCAACACCCCGCCACTCAAAGCCAGGGCCATTCCCAACCAAGTCCGCCGCGATAACCTCTCCCCCAACACCATGGCCGAGAATAACGCCACCCATAACGGCGTGGTCGTCACCAGGGTGGTTGACGCGGCGATCGAGGTATAGGACAAGGAACTAATCCAAGCCGCGAAATGCAACGCCAGAAACAGTCCCGACAAAGCCGCCGCCGCCACTTGCCGACCACTGACGCGACCGGGCATCTTGCGCCAGTTCCCAGATAGCAGCAGCGCCGCCACAGTCATCCGAGACGCCGCCACAATCAGGCTGAACGCGAGGCCCCCCTCTCCCCGCAAATTCAGGGCTAAACGGACCCAAATTGAGCCGGTGGAGACCGCGAGAACTCCCAACAGCACAATCACGATGACGCGCCAGAGGGCTGGCCCATTCCCGCCGAGATTGGCTGCAATCGGTGTTCCTGGCTTGTCTTGATTGGAAAATCCCATTTAAGCTAAAGAGATAGTGTTAGCCAATCCTACAAATCTTGCCATGAGTGATCCCATTACCCCCGCCGTCAGCGATCGCATCTGTAAACATATGAACGACGACCACGCCAGTGCCGTGCTAGTCTACGCCAAAGTTTACGGCGATCGCCGCGATGCGGAAGCCGCCCAAATGCAGGCCATCGATCCCCAAGGGATGGACTTAACAGTTCAGGCCAACGGCGAAANCCTCANNNTNCGGATTCCCTTCGATCATCCCTTGCAAGACTCCGAAGATGCCCATCAAACCCTAATTGCCATGATTAAACAAGCCCGTTCCGCCTCCCCAGAAGCCTAACCTCGAAACTGGCCTTAATCGGCATCTTCTCGCCCATAAATCGCCGCCGCCTCCCCCGTCAACCAGGCCCACATCCGCTCACCGTAGCAAAAATGCCACCATTCCTGAGGATGCTGGGCAAACCCCGCTTGACGCATCACCTCCGCCAACAGTTGGCGATGATGATGGTACCGTTGTTCGGGATCAGCGGTGGCGCTGGCAAAATAGTCAGGATGCGATCGCGGGGAAATCTCATCAATGGGCGATCCCATATTCACCACCTGATTCGTTGCATTCACCAACGTTACATCCACCGCCCCTCCCGTCGCATGAGGGGGGGGATCTTCAGGATCATCACTCGGCAGCGCCCAAAACTGATACACTTGTTCGAGCAGTTCCTGCCGCTGGGAATCGGAAAGACGACGTAGTTCTAAGCCCCGTTCTTCAGCTAAATCAGCCAAAGCCTGATCCACCATAAACTGTTGCACCGCCACGGGACGAAAGGCATCAAAAATTCGCAATCGCCAGCCTCGATGGCTCGTTTGGAGAATCTCTTGGGCCTCAAATAGTCGTTCGAGAACACTCTCGCGTAAACAAAAGGGACTGCGATCGCCGTAGGGAGCGCCCAATTCTCGATAGGGATGGGGAGATTCCAAGGAAAACAAACCATCGGGAATCGGAACCAGTCGTTCACCACACTCTTGAATGGGGATTTTTTGATAGGGTCTCATGAGAATTAATGAGTAACAAGTAAGCCTTTACTGTAATTGCAAAATACCAAAAAATAGCTATTTTTTTTAGTATTCTTGAAGATTTATTTGTTGCCTGACAAAATCTAGTTGTAGCCTTGAAATAAATCCGATAAAATTATACCAGAAATTAGCAAACTGCAAACATTATTTAAGCAGATTTTTATTAAATATTTCATCAAATTTTATGTCATCAAACTCCTCAATCAACACCCTTGGCAAATCCCTAGCCGGTCTATTTGATAATCAGCGTCAAGCCCAAGAGACTCCCACCTGGTTTGTCCCGACGCGATTGTGGCAGTATCCCCTTGTGCAACAGATTGATGGGTATTATGCCATGTTTGTCGAACAAGCCCCGCTCCTGACCCCAGAACAGCCCTATCGACAACGATTGATGCTGTTGTCGGGCCATCATGATAGCGAGCTTGAGATTATCTATCGCGCCTTTCGCGATCCTGGGGCGATCGCCGGGGCCGCCCAAACCCCCGAACGTCTGGCCAGCATAACCCCCGAGGATTTACTTGAACTTCCCGGTTGTCGCTTGCACGTCCACCATCAAGGCGATCGCTTCATCGCCAATCCTCCCGAGGGGGCCAAATGTTGCTTCGACTACCAAGGAAAAACCCGCCAAGTCGAACTCGGTTTTGATTTAACTCCAGACTGTCTTTACAGTCGCGATCGCGGCGTTGATCCAGATAGCGGTAAAGGACTCTGGGGCGCACTCATGGGACCCTATAAGTACAACAAACAAACCGCCTTCCCTCTGCCCACAACTTGGTAAAATACTGAATTAAACTCGAACAACTCGACCCTCACCTTTCCCCTTAACCTATCCCCCTTTTTTGCTAAACTAAAACCGTTTGCTACCCCAATATCCCTTAATGAGCAGCTACTTTCGTCCCGCCGTCGATGCCATGCAGGGTTACATCCCCGGAGAACAGCCCAAACCCGGAACCCGCATCCTCAAACTCAACACCAACGAAAACCCCTATCCGCCTTCCCCAGAAGCCATGGCCCTGTTGCGGAACTTTGACGGAGAGTTGCTGCGACGTTATCCTCATCCTTACGCGAATCCCTTTCGCGAGGCGATCGCCGAAGTTCTCAACCTCCCCCTCGACTGGATTATCGTCGGTAACGGGAGCGATGAAATCCTCAACCTGCTCATTCGGGCCTGCGCCGAAGGGGACTCTCGCCGGGTGGTTTATCCTACACCCACCTACGTTCTCTACAAAACCCTCGCCGCCATCCAACCCGCAACGGTGTTAGAAATTCCCTATGGCGAGAACTATCAGCTTCCTGTCGATGCCCTCCTCAACGCACAAGGGGCTGTCACCTTCATTGCCTCACCCAATAGCCCTTCAGGTCATTTAGTCTCAAACGATGACCTTCGTCGCCTTGCCAAAGGGCTGTCTGGGGTCTTAGTGGTGGACGAGGCCTACGTCGATTTTGCTGACGGGACGGCGTTACCTCTCGTGAGTGAGTTCGAGAACGTCATCGTCACCCGAACCCTCTCGAAAGGCTATTCCTTGGCGGGATTACGACTCGGGTTTGGTATTGCCCAGCCGGGACTGTTAGCGGGACTGTTCAAAGTCAAAGATAGCTATAACATCGATGCGATCGCCGCCCTCATGGGGGCCGCCGCGATGCGAGATCAGGCCTACAAAAACCACTGTGCTGAACGAGTCAAACAGTCCCGCCATCAATTGAGCCAGGAGTTGCAAGGGTTAGGCTTTAAAGTGCCACCGTCGCAAACCAATTTTGTGTTGGTGACTCCCCCTCGGGAGAACGCAGAGGAGATCTATCTGGCTCTCAAGGCCCGAGGTATTCTGGTTCGCTATTTCAATCACTCGGGCCTTGAGAAACAACTGCGCATCACGGTGGGAACTGAGGAACAAAATCAAACCCTCATCGAAGCTCTCGTGGATTTAATTTAGGTTTACCCCTCCCCTCCCTCGTGTCATGGCTGAAGCCGTGACACGCACCCTCGGCGGCTCTGCCGCCTGGTACGGGAGGCAGAGCCTCCCAGTTGGCATTCCTAGGCAGAGCCTAGGAACGAGGGCGAACGAGGGCGAACGAGGGCGATACGAGAGTGAGAGAATGTTCTGGTGTTCCCTTCTCTTGCCTCTTGCCTCTTCTTCCCCTGTTCCGGTGTTCCCTTCTCTTGCCTCTTGCCGTTTCTCTTCCTAACCATGCCTCGGGAAATGACTAATCTCAGCATAGCCGTTGAAGGTGAGGGTATCTTGTCGGGTTTCGAGGCGATTGAGACGGAGTTTTACGCCATCGAGATTGAAGCGATCTAAGTCCACCATACCGTTGAGAGCGTCCAGAAGAGCTTGACTGAGTTGTTGACTGTCTTGGCGTAACTCCTCGGGAACCGACTCGTCAATATATTCAGGATTGGTGAAATGGATGCGGCGGCGGCGTTCAATTTCTACCGTTGTTTCTAAAACAATCGGAATTTCTCGGCCAGCAGCAATTTGTGCTGTTGCTGTCAGTTGAATCCGATTCGCCGGTTTGAGTTTCACTCTGACTTGAGTGAAGGAAATCGGTTTTCCTTGGGTGAGTGATTCTAAACCGGGTAATTCAAGTTCTTGCAGGCGTTGCGTGACTAAATCCGCTTCAAAGGCTTGGTTGATGCCGGCTTCGCTCAGCACCACTTGGGCGATCGCCTGAGTGGGCTGTTTCAGTTGCAACTGTCCACCCAATACGGAACTAAAATCAATCGAGACACTATCGGTTTCAAAAGACATCTCTTGCACCGGAAAACGGCGGCGAATCACCAGTTCCCGGCCGTTCATTTTGAAGCTATCAATACTCCCTTGTAGCAGTTTGCTCGACGGTGAACAGCGAATCTGTACGTCCACGGACTCGCTTTGACTGAAAAGCTGGGCAATAGAGCGACTTGCCACGGTATCGAGCATTTTAGCGCCCCAATCCGTGCCTTCCGTCGTTGGATTTCCGATTAAACTCCCAAACATATCAAGCAATGCGTGTCCGCATATCCTAGAGGCAACTTCTCTATTTGTAACAAAATATGAAGTGACCCGCAATCATCTGATAGGTAGAGGAAATACACCAACGGCGATCGCCGCCTCAGCTATAACTCCTATGCCCTCTCCCGTTTGGCAGATTTTCCGGACGATCCACTCGAACCTTAAGGGGACTTATAGTCGTCTGATTACCATATTATATTCATTCTGTCAAGGTAAACGATTGAAAAAAGGGTCGAGCGGACTCAAAAAACTCAGCCCGTCGGCGTTCCGGCAACTGAGCCGGAACCGCTGCGATCGTTTGATAGAGGCGAGTTCCCACCCAATAGAGATGATGTTGATAAATCAGACCATCTTGCCCCTCATACAACAAAATCCGCCCCGGATAGCCTGACAACGCCACCTGACGATCCTGAACCAGACGCTGACGGATATTGGTTAACACGCCGGCGATCGCCCCATCAAAGCGAGTTTCCCGAGGAATCACCTCAAAAAAATCAGGAAAATCCGCCACAATCACCCCATACACCTCATCATCCCTCTCTAGTCCCAAAATATACATCTCCAGCGTCCCCAAACTGGTTTCAACCGGCTCAATACTTTCCCGTAACTGGCCCAGGGGAAAATTGACCTGAAACCCTAACTGCGGATGTTCGAGAGACTGCCAATTTTCGGGCACTTCGGGTTCAACCTCAACCGTCTCCTCCATCTCTTCAGGGTCATCCTCCCCAGTTGAATCTGCCCGCAGCGGCTGAAACAGACCCCCTGAAATGACGAACAGGCCAACTAGCCCGCAACATATCCGTTTCCAAGGCCAGCCACCTCGATCCTGCTTAGCTCTCATCACACGCACCACGCCTCATCTCAATACACTTAAGGAAATCGCCTCAAGTCTGACGAAGTTTAACAAATTTCCTGGCCAGACGGCGGGGAAATCCACACCGAGTTCGGACTTAGAAACACAGTCAACTGTCAAAAAACCTGTAAAAATGTAGAAAAAACGGGTCCAGATTACCCTATCTGGGCGATCGCCCCCTGGTCGCTCAAGTTCCTCAGCAGAGTCCCCGGGGGCGATCGCCAGCCCATCCTTTTCCTTAACCATCGACGTGACTTCACTATGGGACGACATTCAACTGTAGCTTCGACTCATCATTCGACTCATCATTCGACTCATCATCTGATGGCCAAACTCCTCAGTCTCGCCATCACCCTGCTGGTTCTCATCAGCCTTCCCCCAAACGCGATCGCCCTGACTGATGCGATCGCCCCTCAACTCGCCCAAACCCCCTCCAACGGCAGTAGTTTCGTCACCGCCGCCGTCAATCGAGTCGGCAACTCCGTCGTCCGCATCGACACCGAGCGAGTCGTCACCCGTAACCTCAGTCCCTTCCCCAACGATCCCTTTTTCGAACGCTTTTTCGGCGACGACTTTTTCCCCACCCCCGCCCCTCGGGAGCAATTACAGCGTGGACAAGGTTCCGGCTTCATCGTTGACGCCACCGGAACCATCCTCACCAACGCCCATGTCGTCAACCGAGCCGATCGCGTCACCGTCCGCCTCAAAGATGGCCGCGACTTAGAGGGCCGCGTCGCTGGCGTCGATACCGTCACCGACTTAGCCGTCATTAAAGTCAACACCAACGGCCGCGATTTACCCGTAGCCCCCCTCGGTGATAGTGAAACCGTGCAAGTGGGGATTGGGCGATCGCCGTCGGCAACCCCCTGGGACTCGATAACACCGTCACCCTGGGCATTGTCAGCACCCTCAACCGCTCTAGCGCCCAAGTTGGCATTCCCGATAAACGCCTCGACTTCATCCAAACCGACGCCGCCATCAATCCCGGTAACTCCGGCGGCCCGCTCCTCAACGCTCGCGGCGAAGTCATCGGAGTTAACACCGCCATTCGGGCCGACGCCAACGGAATCGGCTTTGCCATTCCCATCAATACCGTCAAAGCCGTCAGCGATCGCCTGGCCCGAGGGGAAAGCATCGCCCATCCCTTCATCGGCATCCAAATGATCAGCCTCACCCCCGACATGGCCCGAGACAACAACCGCGATCCCAACGCCGGCTTTACCATTCCTGAACAAGAAGGCGTCCTGGTGGTGCGAGTGTTAGCAGCCAGTCCCGCCGAAGAAGCGGGCCTACGACGAGGCGACGTGATCACCCAAATCGATCGCCAACCCGTCACCACCGCCGAAGACTTACAGCGACGAGTTGAAGAAAGTCAAGTCGGACAAGTGTTACGGTTGCAAGTGATTCGCGGCGATCGGACCCTTTCCCTACGAGTTCGCACCGGAGAACTCCAAGCCGACGCTCGCTAACCGCTGACGTTCCCCCTGGTAACCATGCTCATCCCCATCACCCGAGAACGGTTTGAAACCCTAATTCCCCTCACCGCTACCGCCTCCCAATATGCCTACTATTGGGGCAATTGGCAGAACTTAGTCAAACAAATCCTCTTCTCGCTGTTGGGGATTCTCCTCGTCTGGCTGCTGAGTCTGACCCTCCATAGTCAGGGATTAAGTCTATTCTTGGGAATTTTCGCGGGCCTCTATTGGCTGTGGAACCCCGTCGCCAAAGCCAGTTTTCGCAACGCCAAATATCGACGGTATCCCTATAGTGGCTTTTGGCAGGGGGAAATTCTCGATGTCTATGTCACCGAAGAAGTCATCGGAACTGAAGAAACAGCCAATGCGAAGGGAGAATTAGTCTTGGTTGAAAATCGTGAACGTCGCTTAAATTTAGAACTCGGCGATGAACGCGGTTTTTTTGCCCAAGTTCAAGTTCCCCTACGCCGTCAACATCAATTTATCTCACCCGGGCAAACGGTTCATCTACTGGTGATGTCCGAAGATCCTGATTTACGCCGCATTGCCAAACTCTCAGATCTATATATTCCCAGTCGTCAAATTTGGGTGAGTGATTATCCCTGGTTACAACGTGAGGCGTTTAAAGAGGTGAGTCAACAACTTGGCCGGCGATCGCCCCGCCGCAGCACAAAGCCGACTCGTAAACGTGGTTCCTAACTCCATCTTTTTCCCCTCATCTTGCCTCATCAATCATGACCAACCCGTCTCCAAACAAAAGGCTACATCTCCATGGGTGCGATTCAATGGTGGTGATCGCGCTCTGGTGGATTTAACACTTGCCTAACCTCAGATACAGCCAAACAAAACTCATGCGTCAGGCTTTAGTCTCATTACTCAGCGCCTTTCATCCCGAGACGATGATATTCATGGTTGCACTCTCCTCCCTCTTACAATCCTGTGTATTGCTGGGCTTAGGAGTCTCAGCCAAGCAATATAAAGGAGTGTCAATTTACGTCCTAGGAACTGTTTTTTGTGCCTTATCATTCCTGGGCTTTTTAGTACGTGGTATGACCGCGATTCCCTTGCTGATTCGTTTTATTAACAACACTTTATTAGTGAGTGGAAGCCTACTTTACACAATAGGAATCGGTCAATTCCTGGGCAAAAAAATTAAGTATAATTTTTGGCTTTTCCTGTTGACAATCGTTATCATATCCCAGGTTTACTATATCTATTATTTTGACAACTATTTCCTCAGAAATATTACTGTTATTTTACCCATGATTTTAAGCTATGCACTGAGCCTAACCTATTTTATTCGCTCTGACGAAACTGGCTTTGCGGCAACATCTCGCTGCTTTTCTTTAGTATTAATCGTTGGGATTATTGTATTTACAACTCGTCTAGTGTTACTCCTAGATGGCCAAACCCAATCTATCTCAGATGTCACAATCGCTAATACATTTACCTTTTTATCTCTTTTTATTGTTGATTTTCTCCGCAACGGTTTCTTTGTTCTGCTGGTGAGCCAACGGATGTACTTTGAGTTAAAAAAAATCTCTGAAATTGACTTTTTAACTGATATTTTTAACCGAGGTGCAGCCGCCAAAAAAATAGAAACTATACTACAAAAAAATACCGGGCTAGAGTTGACTTTAATTTTATTGGATGTTGATTATTTCAAAAAAGTCAATGATACCTATGGTCATGATGTCGGTGATCTCGTTTTAAAAGATATTTCTCGAATCCTGAAGTTACAGCTACAAAAAAAAGATATAGTAAGCCGTTGGGGTGGAGAAGAATTTTTGCTATTTTTACCCGGTTGCTCAACCTCAGAAGCTCGCGATCGCGCCGAGTCTCTACGTCAGGAGGTTTGTCAACATTCCCTGATTTTTAATACCATTACAGGGGAAAGAATAAGCTGTACCATTAGTTTAGGAGTCGTGACAACCAGGCAAGGCAACTATAGCCTTGATGAACTACTTAAAGAGGCAGATATCGCTCTCTATGACGCCAAAACCAATGGACGAAACCAAGCGAAATATGTAATTCTATGCCAAGAAACCCTATAATATAGTTTCTCGTCCTCAATAGCAATTGTCAAAGCCACCCAAATCATTCTTCAAGAGGGCAACCCCAAAAGTAGGGTACACCCGGTGCAAATTGCCCCTACAGTCATCTGTGGCACGAAGGCACGAAAATTGGTATAAAAATAACAAGACAATTATCATAAACAAGACTCATCAGTAAAATCTCACTTTATGAACTTTGACGCCCACACTCTTTTATTTATGCTCGGAATATCCGCCTTATTGCAGGCGATAATTTTAGTTATTCTAAGACTAGTTTCTAGTCCATATAAAGGCGTTTCCAGCTATACAGTTGGTACAGTTCTAACGTCACTAGGTATTATTTCTATTTTTCCATTTTCACCAAGCAATCAATACTTTTCTATTTTATCTAGCAATATCTTGATATTGTTGGGAGCTATTTTTGGCGCCAGAGGCATCGGCGACTTTTTAAATCAAAAACATTCTAAACTGACGTGGTTATCACTGCTAGTGACTGGAATTCTATCGCAGATGTATTTTACGCTGTATATAAATAGTTATGTATGGCGTAACTCAATACTGTCTCTTCTTTATGGAAGTTCATATAGCATCATTATCGTCCCCATAATTTTCGGACAGAATACAAAAAAAAAATTAGCCACAGAAGGGTATTTAGCTATCGTGCTATCTTTGGGGGTGATGACGGTTTTCACTCGCATTATTTTACTAATAGACAATCAAACTCAAGCTGCATCAGATAAAACTCTAGCTAACCTAGCCATATTTATTGCTACTTTTATTTTTGATTTATTGCGAAATAACATCTTTCTAATTATGGTTAATCAAAGAATGTATTTTGACCTAAAAAATCGAGCCAGTCGAGATTTTTTGACCCAAGCTTTTAATCGAAAAACAGTCATTGAAAAAATCGAAAAACACCTACAGGAATTACCGCAAAACAACCTTGGCTTTGCCTTAATCTTATTAGACATTGATTACTTCAAAAAAATCAATGATTGTTATGGACATCATATCGGAGACTTAGTCTTACAAGAAACCAGTACAATCTTGAAATCGCAGCTCAATCAAAACGAACTCATTGGTCGTTGGGGTGGCGAAGAATTTTTGATATTTTTGCCTAATTGTTCAACCTCAGAAGCCCGCGATCGCGCCGAGTTGCTACGTCAAAAGGTTGCTGAACAATCCATCGATTATCCAAAAACCCCAAAAGCAATTAGCTGTACAATCAGCCTAGGAGTTGTCACAACGACATCAGCACACATGAACCTCGATGAACTCATTAAACAAGCCGACATCGCACTCTATCACGCCAAAAACCAAGGACGAAACCAAGTCAAATACTGCCCTCTCCCCTAACACCGAATGTTAGTCACCGGATCGTTCCAAACATTCCTCATAAAACTCTTGCCAACCTCGACGTTGTTTCACCACAGTCTCTAAATACTCCTCCCAGGCGATCGCATCCTGAGACGACTCTCCCACAATCACAGCAACCATCCCACCCACCAGATCCCCCACCCGCAACCGTCCATCACCAAAATGGGCCGCCAACGCTAACCCTTGATTCACCACAGAAATGGCATCCGCCGGACTTAAAATCCCTTGAACCGACTTCAATTTCACCTGGCCATCCTGCGTCACCCCCTGTCGTAACTCCCGAAACACCGTCACCACGCGGCGAATTTCCTCTAAAATCGGCGTTTCTTCGGGTAACGCCAGAGACTCCCCTAACGCCTCAACTCGACGACGAACAATCTCCACTTCCATCTCCAACGTCGCCGGTAACGGTAACACCACCCGATTAAAGCGCCGCTGTAAGGCAGTAGAAAGGTCATTGACCCCCCGATCCTTCTGATTTGCCGTCGCAATCAAATTAAACCCCTGATTGGCGAAGCGATCGCCCCTCAACTCAGGAATCGGCAACCGTTTCTCCGAGAGAATCGTCAACAGAGAATCCTGCACATCCGTCGGGAGTCGCGTCAACTCCTCAATGCGTACAATCGCTCCCTCATCCATGGCCCGCAACACCGGACTCGGAACAATCGCCTCAGCCGAAAACCCCTCAGCCAGAAGTTTGGCATAATTCCAGCTATAGCGAATCGCCTCTTCAGGCGTTCCCGCCGTTCCCTGAACCAAAAGATGGGAATGGCCCGAAATCGCAATACTTAGATGTTCCGATAGCCAAGACTTCCCCGTTCCCGGAACCCCCAGCAACAACAAGGCCCGGTCCGTGACTAGCGTCGCAATAGCAATCTCAACAGCTCGCTCGCAGCCAATGTACTTCGGAGTAATCTCAACCCCATTCTCCAGGGTTCCCCCCAAAATATAAGTCCGCACCGCCCAGGGTGACAACCGCCATTGAGGAGGACACGGCCGCTCATCAGCCTCAGCTAAGGCTGCCAATTCCTCGGCAAATTGGTTCTCCAAGCTCGGACGAACTCGAACCATACTCGGTACTCGCTCACATCGACTTTAGACTTTAGGCGATCGCAGCGCACCCTGCAACATCGATAAAATGGCGCGCTCTTGAAACCGTTGAGCGCGATCGCCTAAAATCTCGGCAAACTCCCGATACTCCCTATCTTCGCTGATTACCTCTCGGGACCAACGACGAATCCGATTGAGATTTCCCCGTTTTGCCCAGTCTAAAAGTTGCTCCAAAACATCACTATTGGGAAGGGTGAGATCCTTGACAACATCCTCATGTTCCTCTGAACTCGGCCGAGGCTGAATCGAGGTCTTCCCAGAAGGAGTCACCGCATATTGCCAATCAAGTTCTAAAAGTTGTTGCAGTAGATCTAACAGTTCCTCAGCCTGAACGGGTTTAGGCAAAAACGCTGTCCCGCCAAACCCCAAACTGCGATCGCGATCCTCCTCAAACACACTCGCAGAGGAGACAATAATGGGAATCTCGGCAAACTCAGCATTCTGTCGTAGTCGCTCAATGAAATGAAAGCCATCATCTCCTGGCATTACTAAATCTGTCAAAATCAAGTCTGGCTGGACTTCCAAGGTGCGATCGTATCCCTCATTTCCGTCTGCGGCCAGCAGCACCCGGAACCCCAACGGCTCCAACAACTGTTGGATCACACCGCAGTTTTCTGGCTTATCATCTACCACTAAAATTGTCTTTTCTCGACCCGCATAGCCCACAACATGACCGTATCGTGTCAGCGATTGTACTGACCATTCCTGAGCTAACGGTAAAACGAGATCAAAGAAAAAGACACTGCCTTGATTGACCTGACTCTGGACCTGAATCTCACTCCCCATCAATCGTACAATCTTCTGAGAAATGGCTAACCCTAATCCAGTGCCTTCTGCCATTTTTGATGCCGTACCCACTTGCTCAAATGGGTCAAAAATGCGATCAAGTTGCTCTTGACTCATCCCCACCCCTGTATCCTGAATCTTAAAGCGAAGTTTGACCTTCTGCTCTAAATGCTCAATCACAGCCACCTCAAAGGTGACGTCACCGACTTCAGTATATTTAACGGCATTACCTAACAGATTAATCAGAACCTGCCGCAAGCGTTTTTCATCGGCATAAACCGCCTCAGGAATTGGTGTTATTACCTGATAATTCCAGCTTAACCCTTTCGGTGCCGCTTTGATTTGACAAATTTCTGATACAGCCGTTAAGAATGCTGGAAAGTGAAATTCTAACGGATGAAGTTCTGTTTTGCGAGCTTCAATTTTGGATAGATCGAGAATATCATTAATCAGGGTTAGTAAATGAGAGCCGCATTGATGAATGATTGTGATGCCTTGATGTTGTTCCTCACTATGAGTATTTCGTTTGAGGATTTGTGCGTAACCCAGAATGCCATTGAGGGGCGTTCGCAATTCATGACTCATATTAGCCAGAAATTCACTTTTAGCTCGGTTGGCGAGATCAGCCGCTTCTCGGGCTTGTTCGAGGGCTTGTTCGGCAACTTTGCGATCGCTAATATCTGTTGCAACACTTAACAGATATCGTGCTGTCTCATGCTCAGACATCTTAACAATGAGGGGTTTTTCTAAACAATAAAACCAGCGATCTTCCCCTTGAGCATTGGTCAAAACTTGTTCATAAGCGCGAACATCTGCCAGGATCGGATCATGCGAGATGCTTGTCAGATTGGCGTTAGACTGGCTCGCTGATGACTGAATCGGGTCTGCGATCGCTCTGATGTTATCGTCAACTGAGTTCGTTATTGAGCCAATCAGATTCTCAACGGAGGTTCCATAGAACTCAGCCAGACTGCGGTTGGCTAAAACAAAGCGATTATGAACATCTCGCACGTCAATTAAACTGGGATTAGTATCAATAACATTTCGCAGAAAGGTTTGTTGACGAGATAAATTGAGCTGACTTTCTCTCAAGGATGCGGTTCGTTCAGCAACTCGTTTTTCGAGTTCTTGATTATACTGTTTAAGCTGCTGTTGAGCAAGTTGGCGCTCTTGTAAAACGGCGCAAAATACAAGAGCAGTTAAGGCGACAACACTAATAAAAGACTGGAGAAGAACTAAAGAAAATGCTACAGAAGGACGAGCAAAGGTTCCCACTCCCCGAGCGGTGCCAATAATAGCAATTGCTGCAATTACTGTAACCAGGGTTGTCACCTCTCGCCAGCCAAAACGAAAGGCAATCCAGCCAAGTAAGGGTAAGAGGCTATATTCGATGGGATAGTCTTGAAAAAAGGCGATATAGGCGATCGCCACCGCTAGAAGGCTAACAACACCCAGCTCCAGTCTATCCCGAAGTAAGTACCGTTGAGCCGTACGGCGATCGCTCCAGGATAAAATCATCGGAGTAATGACTAAAATTCCCGTCGCATTACTGGTAAACCAGGTTTTCCATAGAGATAAAATCTCTTCCCGGGGAAGTTCTCCGAGAACCGTTAACGTTATCGTGGCTAACGTCGCACTTACCCCAGCAGGAAGGGTTGCTACAACACCAATAAACACCAACACATCGCGCAAACTTTGAAATCCAGGAGAACAGCGGCTATAGCGACGGAGTAGGTTAATCCCTAACCAAAATTCTAACAGTTGGATGACAATCATCATCATCCAAAGCAGTGACTGTTCTGATAAAATTAGGTGACGATGACTATTAAATAACACCACTCCCAACACCAGTCCGGGCCAGGCTTGCTTATCCCAAACGGCTAACATGGCGATCGCCATTCCAGTTCCCACCCAAACCGGCGCCCCCACCGTTCCAGATAGGGTTAAGAAACTTAAGTTTAAGGTTAAAACCAGATAAAGAATAGCCGCAATTCCCAAAGTCAGAATAATCCTGCGACTGGAAATTTTAAAGTCCAAAAAATTAGTCATGATAGCTCGAAGATAGAGTAGGCACTGTAGCAAACCATACAAAAACAATCGGGAAACTACCGTCTAGGAATTTAAGTTGAGGAAAGGTTGCTACGATTACCATCTTGTACGTTAAGTTGGAGCTTCCAATCAAGATGCTCGGATTGTACCATCATCAGTAACCCTTGAAATACGAATAGGAAATCTTATCAGATAGTCATTAAACACATAATAGATTGCTCGCTCACAAAGACTCGAACCTGAAGGAAGCAGAAACTTGAAGACCATCAACCATTGCCAATCTTGCAGAGTTAGAATGGATGCGATGACTGAAGACCCCCTCTCACTAGAGGTGTCTTGATTCATGTCCCGATCGCGTTCAGCAAGACTCAACCATCAATGACAAATGCCTTTAAAGCTTGTATTCTCTGGCTAATTCTCTGTTTGGGAAGTTTTTGGCTNACCCTAAAGCAGCCAGCACTCTCACACCCGCCATCACATGAGCAAAACCTGCGGGAACCTTCTCTCGTGGCTGTCGAAGACAACCGCGAGACGGTCACTGACCCCGGCTTAGACTACTATCAACGGGGAGAGTATATCCAAGCGATCGCCGTCTGGGAAACGGCATTAGAGGAAACTCAAAATCGCGAGCATCAGCTAATCTTGCACCGCAACTTAGCCAACGCCTATCAACGGCTCGGTAGCGCCCCAAATATCGCCCTATTTCATTGGGACCGAGTCTTAGAACTGATGCAAGCTGACCCTAATCTTCAGTCACAGGAGTCTTCCCGAGTCCAAGCCCAAATCCAGGTCGAACAAGCGCAACTGTATGACGCTATGGGACAGCATCAGCGAGCCGTTGACTTACTAGAAGCGGCGCTTATCGTCCTCGATGGCGATCGCCCTAGTGAACTGGCCGCTTTCGGGGCCTTGGGAAACGCCTATTCCGCCCTGGGACTTTATCAAAAGGCGATCGACGCCCATCAAACCAGCCTCAGCTATGCGCAAGCCTTAGAGCAGCCTCAAGCCATCGCCACCGCCCTGAGTAACCTCGCCAACGCCCATAGTTTCCGAGCTCGTCGCGCCCAGTACCAAGAACAAGTAGCCCGCCTCGAAGGCGAAGAAGCCCAAGCAGAAGAGGCTAAAGCTGAATTTGAAGACGATCGCCAAGCCGTTGATCGTCTCCTTCGCCAAAGTCTGAGTCTCGGAGCACAAGTGGGAGGCTTTAGCCAAATCCGCAGTCTCCTCAATGCTCACCGTCTTCTACAAGAGTTTTTCTCTGAACGCCAAGAGAGCTTAGACAGCCTCCGAGACACCATTGAACAGCTCTTATCTCCCTTACCCGCATCACGAGATCAGATCTTTGCTCTGATCTACCTCGCCCAGGAGCAACCCCCCTCCCACACCCGCCACGCTCAATCCCTCCTCGAAAGAGCCATCCAAACCTCACGTTCAATTGGCGATCCTCGGGCCGAATCCTTCGCCCTCGGAACTCTAGGCAAACTCTACGAACAGCATCAACAGTATGATATTGCCCTCCGGCTGACTCAACAGGCCCAATTCACGGCTCAAGAAATTTCAGCCTTTGATAGTCTCTATCGTTGGCAATGGCAAGCTGGCCGCATTTATGCCACAACCAACCAACTCAACTTAGCTCTAGATCAATATCGCGCCGCAACCCAGAGTCTAGAGAATCTACGAGGGGATTTAATTACCACCAGCCGCGATCTGCAATTTGAAGTTCGTGATGCTGTCGAACCTGTCTATCGGGAATTGATTGCCCTACTTTTAAAATCAGAAACTCCTGGAAATACTCAAGCTAAACTTGAAGAAGCTCTCGATGTTTTGGAACGTCTTAAATTAGCTGAACTTCGTAACTTTTTTGGGGATGACTGCGTTGAAATTGCACAAAGTGTTGTTCAAGATAATGGGCAACTAACCGATGCAAATGCTGTTATTATCTATAGTATTCTCTTGCAAAATTCAACGGTGTTAATTCTCCAAGAAGCCGATGGAACCTTGACCAGTTATCGAGTTGAGCATGTCGATAATGAGTTGAAAGATGAGGTAGATGAATTTCGGAATTTACTTGAAAAGCGGGGAACGAATGAGTATCTACGTCCTGCCCAGACACTTTATGATTGGTTGATTCGGCCATTAGAGGCGAAGTTAGATGCGATCGCTCCGGAAACCTTAGTTTTTATTCAAGATGGAGTGTTACGTAAAACCCCAGTGGCTGCTCTCTATGATGGTGATAAATTTTTGGTAGAATCTTACGCTTTAGCCACAACTCCGAGTTTACGTTTAACCACAACTGGGGATTTTAATCGTCGTGCAAACAACCTTTTAATTGCAGGATTGACCGTTGAAATTCCTCCTTTTGCCGCCTTAAAAAATGTGGAAAAAGAAGTTAAAATTGTTCAAGAATTGATGGGAGGATTAACCTTAATAGACGCCGATTTTACAGTTGCGAACTTAGAACAAGAACTGACTGAACGTAGTTATTCGATTGTTCATCTGGCTACCCACGGCCAATTCGGAGTTGATGCCAATAGTACCTTTTTACTTGCCTTTGACGATCGCATTACCATCGAAGCCATGGACCAACTGCTGCGATCGCGGCGACGCTCAGGAACCAGTCGACAACCCCTAGAATTACTGGTTCTGAGTGCCTGTCAAACCGCCGCCGGAGACAACCGCTCTGCCCTAGGGATTGCCGGGGTAGCCGTACGAGCCGGAGCTAAAACCGCCCTGGCCAGTCTCTGGTTCATTAACGATGAAGCCACCGTTTCCCTGATTGAAAATTTCTACCAAGAACTACAAAAACCCGGCATAACCAAAGCTCAAGCCCTACAAGCGGCTCAGAAAAATGCCATTGACAGTTTTGCCTATAATCACCCAGGGGTTTGGTCTCCCTTTATTCTGATCGGCTCTTGGCGTTGACAAATCTACAGTTGCCTGTTGCTTATTCCCTGTTCCCTTCTTCTCCCTCTTGTCTGCTATAAAGGCAAATGACCCGTCAAAAACTGTTTTAAGACCATCGCCGTCCAATCAATATCCGCCTCAGTGGTGTCTCGCCCTAACGTTAGACGAATCCCCGCCCGAGCCAGGCGTTCAGGATAGCCCATGGCCAGCAGAATTGGGCTAGGGGCTAATTTGCCACTATGACAGGCGGAACCCGAACTGATGGCGATTCCGGCCAGATTTAACTGTCGCACTAAGGCTTTGCCCGTGACGGGTTTCCCTTGAGCATCATCCAAGTCCACCAAGAAACTGACATGATGGGGGAGACGATGTTGGCGATCGCCGCTCACCTGTAAACTCCAAACCGTCGCCAATTGCTCAAAGAGGCGATCGCGTAACCCCGCCAACCGCCGCGCCTCACCCTGCAATTCCGCCTTGGCTAGAGTCGCCGCCACCCCAAAGCCAACAAGATTAGCAACCGCCTCAGTCCCCGATCGCCGCCCCGCCTCCTGTCCCCCACCGGCCAACAGAGGCGCCAGAGAGACTCCTGGACGAACATACAACGCCCCCGCTCCTTTGGGACCATAGAGCTTATGACTCGACAGAGATAACAAATCGACCCCCAACGCTGCCACATCGAGGGGTAATCGTCCTGCCACTTGAACCGCATCGGTATGGAACAAGACCCCATGTTGGCCCGCAATGGCCGCCAGGGCTTCAATCGGTTGTAGGGTTCCGACCTCACTTTGTCCATAAATGACCGAGATCAAGCGCGTATCAGGGCGAATAGCCGCCTCTAACCCTTGCGGATCAACCCGTCCTTGCCCATTCACCGGCAAATACGTCACCCGCCATCCTTGGCGTTCTAACTCCTGAGCCGGTTGGGCGATCGCCGCATGTTCAACACTCGAAATAATCAGATGTCCCGGTTGCTCAAGCCCTTGCGTCACCCCCATCAGCGCCAGATTATTCGCTTCTGTGCCGCCACTGGTAAAAATGAGCGCTTCCGGGGGAGCTGCGATGAGATCGGCCACCTGAAACCGAGCCGTTTCCAAGGCTGTGGCCGCTGTTTCTCCCCAATGATGGAGACTTGAAGGATTGCCCCACCCCTGGCGCAATGACTGCACCATCGCCTCAATCGCTTCTGGGCGTGTTGGTGTCGTGGCACTATGGTCTAAGTAAATTTGCATAGGGACATCTCCCAATACTCCCGATTCTGTGAACCTCCCTTCTAGGCTATCGCAGGCTGTTTTGTCTGCTAGTCGACCCATTTAATGGTGGCCCCGTGGCGATCTAACTGGAGCGATCGCACCGTGACCGGAGTTTTCTGCCTTTGCCAAGCCTGTTCCATAGCTGCCACCACNGTCGAAGCCGTCGCCGTCGAGGCTAACGCCAGTAGCGTTGGCCCGGCACCACTAATGGCTAACCCATACGCCCCCGCCTCGATCGCCGCCTCATGAACCGTTTCATAACCGGGAATCAACTGCTTACGATAGGGTTGATGGACTCGATCCTGCATTCCGACCCGTAGGCGATCGCCATCTCCCGTTTCCAGGCCTTTCACTAACAGAGCCAAATGAGCCGTATTAAAGACCACATCTGCGCGGCAATAGTCCTGGGGGAGAACTTGTCGAGCCGCCGCCGTCGAGAGTTCAAACTGGGGAATCGCCACAATCGGGACAATATCCGAATGCCAGGCGATCGCACAATGGAGCCAATCCTGGTCATCACTGGCCGCCAACTGACAGCCTCCCAACAGAGCCGGAACCACATTATCTGGGTGGCCTTCGAGTTCAATCGCCATACGCATCAAGGCTTGAGGACTCAGGGGATTACCCGCCCAATGATTCGCACCGAGGAGGCCTCCCACAATTGCCGTTGCTGAACTGCCCAACCCTCGGGCTAATGGCACTCCCAACTCAATCTCTAGGCTCAGACTCGGTGGCGTTTGTCCGAGGGACTCAAATAACTGACAAAAGACCTGATAGACCAAATTTTCTGCCCCCGTTGCCACCCGTGCCGCCTCCTCACCTCGCACAGAAATCTTGAGCCGAGACCGTGAGCCAGCCTGATCCCCAGGCCCATCAGTGGGCAAAAAGGAAAACCGATTATATAACGACAGCGCCGCCCCTAAACAGTCGAAACCGGGTCCGAGGTTTGCCGTAGTAGCCGGGACGGTGACAGTAAACGGATGAAGCATTCAGGTGGATAACAGGGAATTGGCGAACAAGGGAGGGGCGATGGCCTCGGGTCGAACTCGGCGATCGCCAGATGAGAAAATTCTATCCTAGAGCGGGGCCATCTCAGGGCCGCCCTCAGACTGAACGAGGGCTTAAACTTGAACCGCTTGGTTGCCCTTGAGCAAGTTAGCGCGATGTTTGGCCAGTTCTAAGACCCCTTGAGTAATGATTTGGACCACATCCACGCGTCCTTGACGCAGAAAACGGTGTTGCAAGAAATGTTCAGCCGGCAACTCTCCCTTGAGAAATTCCTTAGAAGCCGCCAACAACTCCGTGACACAATCAAAACCAACCGACTCAATGATAAACGTCGCTAAAGGAGAATTTTTCAAATCGTAAGCCGACTCACGAGTGCGACCTTGACTGAGCAGTTGTAGGACTTCGGCTTCCCGTTGTGTTGAAGGGGGGCAGTCATTGGACAGATGGGGCAAAAACTCAGCCAAGGCCGGAGTTTTGACCCCAACTTCAGGAAACTCACCCATCATCGTCGAAATATGCACATTGCGCCCAAGGCGATAGGAGAGGGCTTCGAGGACGGCGATGGTAATCAGTTTCACCCCCAGGTACAACTGAGCCGTTTCCAGGTTTTTGCGCGTGCGTTCGACTAAACCGGCGTAGGTGTCATCATCGGGTTCACCGCGATACTGACTAAACACCACTTCCGGCTTCAGGAAGTTGATGAACCCTTCCATTTTCTGAATCGAACGCCGATAGCCCCGTACCGTATAGGAATTGGCGCTAATGAGTTCGTGATTGGTTTCCGGGAGCAGATTCCAGGTGTTGTCTAAAAATTCGGCGGAGTTGGGGAGGGCGAAGTTTTCCACATCCCGATTGGCTAACCGTACAGCTCGTTTAACGGCATCATAGATCTCGTCATCGGGCCAATCGAGGTCAAATTGTTCGCGAGTGCGGTAGAGATTCTGTTCGAGGCGATCGCTGGCAGTCCAACCCTCTGCCGAGACCCCTCTAAAGGGGATTGTCGCTTCGATGCAGGCGGCGATTCGCACCAAGTCCCCGAGAGATAAGAACGGTTCTAAGGCTTTACTGCCAATGACGGCACTGAGAAACTCATTTTGCCCTCGAAAGGGATCGAGGACTTGTTCAGGCACAAAACCAAACACCGACAAGACCATCAAGAAACTTCTGTCGTCGGGAAGCAAGTTAGCCGGCAGAATCGATAACTTACCGTTGAGTTCCTCGATGTAGGGGGAGATATAGCGGCTAACGTTGAGGTTAATCCCTGAATCAACTTGAACGTACACTAAATCATGAAACAGTGCCGACAAGACTTCAATGGGGTCACTTGACCCCCCAACCTCAAAAATATGGGATGGCGTATGGAAATACCGCCATTGTCCCGTCATCGCTTGTACGATCAATGACGCGATAGGTTCGATTTCCTCCATCGGTGGAGGGGCCGCCAGTTCCGAAATTGAGCCGACTAGGCTGTCCAGGCAGCGTTGGTAAGCAACTTCTAGCTCCATCAATCCCTCGTGTTGTTTCCCTGATTCCCGTATGTGGGGTTGCAAACGACCGAAATTGTCGATGCACCTATTATCTGCCAGCATAACCTGAAGCCCGACCTGTTGCCGAAATTGTTCAGGATTGATTTCAATGGACTTGACACCAATAACGCCATTTTCCGCTAAATTTTCTGCTCAGCCTGATTTGGAACCGACCATGTCTCTAGATAATGAAGCCTCCGTCAGCGATCTCCTCTCCCGTCAAGAGGAGTTGACAATCGCACTGCAATCCCTGCAAGAACATCTTAGCCGTCTTGTGCCTCAACTTGAAGAGGCCCAAGCCCAGGCTCAAAAGCCCCCCGAGAAACCCCAGGGAACCTCCCCTGAGACTCTCTTGGCCTCTGCGACTCAAGCAGCCCTAGCTCGCTATGAGTGGAAGGCGAAACTCGAGGGCTTAGAGGTGGCGATCGCCTGGACGCAAGAGCAAATTCAGAAAAAAGCGGCTCAACTCGACCGCCTAGAAGCGACCTTAGCTGAAGCCGAACGCCGTCAGGAACAGACCCTTCAGGCTCGTGAAGGGGTCGCCGAGTTAAATGGGGCCATCGCCGAGATCAAACGCCAGTTAATTGAGTTGAAGGGCCAGGGCTGTTTACACCTGTATACCGTCAACTTGCCCGAATTTTCCCTCGATGAACAGGGTCAAATTCAGGTTCGGCCCCATTCTTTCCGGATTCAATGAGCCGTTTGGGGTCGAGTATGGCCGCAGGAAACTCCAGTACGCTAAGTTAGGGCAGGGTTCGGCCATCGCGATCTCGAAGCCTCACCCCCAGCCTAGTCCATCACGCCAATAGGTCAGGGCGCTTTGACAATTGCTCTCGGCTGGATCTCCTTTGGAGATCTAGAACATCTGGGATAAATGGTCAAAAGACATTAGCATGGGAAAAACTTTACATTTCAATTTATGAATGTTCGGGCAGGAACTCTCCTAAATAACGGGAAATATGCCATCGAAGCCACACTCGGTCAGGGCTATTTCGGGGCAACCTATCGGGCGACCCACGCTCAACTCTGGCAACCCGTGATTCTCAAAAGCCTTGGGGATAGCCTTTTGAGCCATCCTAACCGTAATGAATTTGCCCGCCAATTTGTTGAGCAGGCGCGACAGTTGGCCCGTTGTCAACATCCCAATATCCCTCGGGTGTTGGACTTATTTGAAGAACAGGGCCAACCCTTTCTCGTTCTCGACTATATTTCCGGAACCAGCCTCAAAGATCTCGTTGAGCGCCAGGGACGGCGATCGCCCCAGGCCGCATTGACCTATCTTCAACAACTGGCCACAGCCGTTGAGACCCTACATCATCAGGGACTCTTGCACCGAGATCTTAAACCCGAACATGGTCTGCAAATCTCAGGGAGCGATCGCCTCGTCTTAATTGAAGTGGGATTAACCCGAGATTTAACCACCGGCGCCGGACAAACCTACAGCGGCTTACTGTCACCCGGCTATGCCGCCCCCGAACAGTACAGTGGTGCTACCTCTAGCCCCGCTACCGATGTCTATTCCTTAGCCGCCACGGGTTATTACTTGCTCACAGGACAACCGCCGGCCAGCGCCCCCCTCCGCGATCGCGTTCCCCTCTCCCCTCTCAGTGACGGGAGTCCCTTAGGAGACGCCTTAGAAGAGGCGATCGTCCGAGGACTCGATCTCAATCCTGAAACCCGTCCAGCCACCATTCGTGACTGGTGTGCCTGGTTACCCGATGCCACAGGTCTCGTCACCACCAACGCCAAACCTCCTCAACTTGCACCAGCGAGCCATCTCACGCCCCCTTCAGAGTCAACGGAGGTTCGGCCAATTTTCCAACGGCCTTGGGTTCCCGCTCTATTTGCCACCACTTCTGTCGTGGCCGCCATCGGCGGGGCCGCCGCCATGATGAACTTTCGCAGTGCCATGAGCACGGTGCCTCAGTCCAATCCAGTCGAGCCATCCGAGACCCGACCCAGGGCCGCTGACGCTCCCCGCCTACGCCAAGGAACTCATGGTTTGAGCCGCCAGGAGTCCGACGATCCCATCCTGGAAGTCGATGCCTGGACTCCGATTCAGCCCGCTCCTGACGCTGAATACACCGGCAACCCCTGGCAAGAGGATAGACCCGCTCGAAATAATGGCTCCTCCTGGTCAAATTCAAGTTCCGAGTCAGTTCGAGGCAATCAGCAAGAGACTTATACCGATACCTATCAAGACTCCAATCAGACTAGCTACAACGATTACAACAACTACGACGACAACGATTACAACAGCAATGGCTATGACGATGGGTATCGTGACGAGGATTCCTACGCTGATGATGACTCCCTACTCTCAGATAAGACGTTTACCGAAGAACGGACAACGGATGAACCCATCTGGTCTGAGCCAGTACCGGAGTCGTTAGAACGCCCTTGGGGAGAAGAAAACACCCGAGAGTATGAGTCAGATACAAAACTGACGACCCCCTCCCGAGAGGATTCCTGGAATCGCGGTTATCACAAAGGGTTAACCTCTCCCTCCTGAGTTGGTTTCGGCAATATCTCGGCAACAGCCATAAGATCCAGGAAAATCAGTCCACTCAGGACTTCGTTCCCACAAGAAGACACTCCGACAGGATGCCCGAGCAACCATAAAGGTACACCCGGGCGTGCAAATGCGCCCGGACTCAACGTCTCTCCCCTCCTGGGAGAGCTACCCGTCAGGGCAAGGTAGGTTATACCCATTCACTATTCACTATTCACTATTCACTATTCCCTCTTGCCTTCCCCAACCCAAGAGAACTGCTATAATTTTGTTAACGAAGCTTAATAATCAAACCTACACATGAGTAAATCGCCGGTTCACGCCTTTTTCGTTGGTCGTATCCTCGCAGAAGAAATCGGCGCGGTCTTAGAACGGACTGTGTCTAACTCCCTCAGTGCCTTTGGTCAGTTTGATGCTGAACAGCGCGAGAACCTACGTCAGTTCTCCGAACGAGTGGTGGAACGAGCCGAGCGGGTTGAGTCGGATCGCAGCTCCTCTGGCTCTTCTAGCGGTAGTCGTGCCGTGTCAACGGATCAGGACTTGCAAGCCTTGATTGACGGCTTGCGTGCCGAAATTGCCCAATTACGGTCTGAGTTACAACGCTACCGTAATACCAGTGGCAACGACTAACGCCACCGATTCCCCCTCTTCATCTAACCGCCAACTTCATCGAGAACGTCGAGTGTCTGCTCTGTCTGAGGACTCCTTGCCCCAATCGACCCACCCTGAGCGATCGCCCCGAATGGCTCGCTCTTTGAGTGATCATCACCTAACAACGCCGGGCGATCGCTCCTTTATCCCAACCGCTTCATCCTATCGCTGGAACCGGCCCAACTATTCCCGCAACCGCCGCCGCATCGAGATCTGGTCGTTTGTGGGTCGCTTTCTGTTTGAACTCTGGCTCAATGACCGTAAATGGAGTTATTGGGGGGGCTACAGTGATGCTAAACTCGCGGCCCGTCGTCGCCGCTTGGCGATCTGGATTCGTGAAACTTTCCTGCAACTCGGTCCAACCTTCATTAAGCTCGGACAACTGTTTTCGACGCGATCGGATATCTTCCCGGCTGAGTATGTCGAAGAACTCTCAAAGCTTCAAGATCGAGTTCCGGCGTTTAGTTCCGAGTTGGCCTACGAAATTATCCAGGAAGACTTTGGCAAGCCGGCTCAGGAACTCTATCGCTATTTTGACCCGGTTCCCTTAGCCGCCGCCAGTTTGGGACAAGTCCATAAGGCTCAACTTAAGGGTGGCGAAGAAATTGTCGTGAAAGTCCAACGGCCCGGACTCAAGCGACTGTTTGACATCGATCTCGGCATTGCTCGGGGGGTTGCGCTCTATCTGCAAAACCACTCCAAATGGGGCAAAGGCCGTGATTGGATGGGCATTTATGACGAATGCTGCCGCATTCTCTATCTTGAGATTGATTATCTCAATGAAGGACGCAACGCAGACACCTTTCGTCGTAACTTTCGGGGCGTTGACTGGGTACGAGTGCCGCGCGTCTATTGGCGCTACACCTCGGCGCGGGTGTTAACTCTCGAATATCGTCCAGGGATCAAAATTAGCCATTATGAGGCCCTCGAAGCGGCTGGCTTGGATCGTAAACATTTAGCCAGTCTTGGGGCGATCGCCTATCTGAATCAACTCCTCGATCACGGCTTCTTTCATGCTGATCCCCACCCCGGAAATTTAGCCGTTAGCCCAGATGGTGCCTTGATTTTCTACGATTTCGGCATGATGGGGCAAATTACCTCTAATCTGCGTCAGAAGCTGATGGAGTTGTTTTTTGGTGTGGCTCAACGGGATAGCGATCGCGTGGTGCAAGCCCTGATTGCCGTAGAAGCGTTGGCCCCAATGCAGGATGTTGGCCCCGTGCGGCGATCGATCCAATATATCCTGGACAACCTCATGGATAAGCCCTTTGAAGAGCAATCCGTCGAGGCCATTACCGATGATCTCTACGAAATTGCCTATGATCAGCCCTTCCGTTTTCCAGCAACATTTACCTTTGTGATGCGGGCCTTCTCAACCCTGGAAGGGGTGGGAAAAGGTCTCGATCCTGACTTTAATTTTATGGAGGTGGCGAAACCGTTCGCGTTTGATCTTATGAACCAAGGACGAGAAGACTATGGTAATGGCATTCTCTCAGAACTGAGCCGTCAGGCCAGTGAAGTGAGTTCGACAGCGTTGGGCTTACCTCGGCGTATTGAAGATAGCCTAGAGAAACTCGAACGGGGCGATGTGCGGGTGCGAGTGCGGGCGACAGAAACCGATCGCCTACTGCGACGGATGGCCAACATGCAAATGACAACGAATTACACCCTCCTCGTCAGTGCGTTGACGTTGTCCGCTACGATTTTAGTAGTCAGTGGAGAAGTCTGGTTAGCCGGAGGTGCTGCCCTGTTGGCGATCGCCTTTGCCTTAGCCCTACTTCGACTCATGGCGCGTATCAACCGAGCTGATCGCTTCTGATTAGCTTTCTGATTAGCTGCTAACCCGCAACGTTATAATTCTCAGGTATGAAACCAGCCTTTGCCGGCCAGAGTGATCAAGGTCTAATCCGGGCCGTCAACCAAGACGCTTACCACATCGATGAAGCTGGCCGCTTTTTCATTGTCGCCGATGGCATGGGGGGTCATGCCGCTGGCCAAGACGCTAGTCGCATTGCCAAAGATGCCATCTGTCATCATCTCGAAGTTGGCTATGACCAAGAGGATACACCCGATGCCCTTCTGAGAACCGCCTTTATCGGCGCGAACACGGCCATCATGGAGGATCAGTTGGTTCATCCTGAAAATGCCGATATGGGGACCACAGCCGTCGCGATTCTGCTACAACCGGGACCCGATGGAGACATTTCTCAGGTCTGGTGCGCCAATTTAGGCGATTCTCGGATTTATCGCTTCCGCAATGGCAGTCTTGAACAACTCACCGAAGATGATACCTGGGTTGCTCAAGCCATTAAAGCGGGAGTCTTGCCGGCAGATGAAGCCCGAAATCATCCCTGGCGGCATGTGTTATCTCAATGTCTCGGCCGCGAAGATATGGGCGAGTTAGAGATTCGCTGTCTTGATGTAACCCCAGGCGATCAGTTTCTCCTCTGTAGCGATGGACTCAGCGAGGAACTGACCGACGATCGCATCGCCGAAGAACTCACAGCCAGCAAAGATTGTGACGACGCGGCCACCCGTCTGATCGAAGCGGCTAAGGCACAAGGCGGACGGGATAATATCACCGTTGTTTTGGTCAGGCTTTAGGAAGGGAATAGGGAATAGGGAATAGTGAATAGTGAATAGTGAATAGGGGCAAGAGCCGAGCAGCTTTTGTCTCACTTTTTTGTTTGCTGTTGGCGATTTAGGGTCTATAGACAGACCAGTTACGACAATAAAAAGACTTGAATTAATGGCATAAAGGCGTTTTATGCCGATTGATTGTTTGTTATAAACTGTCCGTTATTGACCGTGGCGGGTCCTAAATAGTCTCGGTTCTGGTTCAGGATGAGCATTTTTACCGTTGACAAATTGCTAAAACTCGTATCAGGGAATAGGGAACCTCAATGGATATTGTCCCGTCCTGAAAAATATCTGGGTGCAGATGTTGCATTTTCTGTCAAACCTTTGTTATATTTTGTAACAAGACAGGGGAAACCCACTTCAACGAACTGTTAACCCCCCAGGGTAGCCCGAGTTGAAGAACTCAAACCTAGCCCCTGTATTGACGAGACGATTCGCTTGAGAGGTACATCACATGGACCGACCGATTCAACTCAGTCTCGAACAGCAGTTTAGTCTGCGTTCCTTCGAAACCCAAGTCGCTCAAATGAGCCATGAGCAGGCGCAACAGTTCCTTCTGAAACTGTACGAACAAATGATGTTGCGTGAGGTAACTTACAAAAATCTACTCAAACACCAATGGGGCATTGAACCCAATGGAATGTCGTAGACCATCCCCCTAAGACTCTCTCAGGGCGACCTCCGTCTCTGGCTCAGTTCCTGGCTGTGGGAAACGAACCGGGGGTGCTGGGGCGTTACTGGAGACTCCTTCAAACTGCTTGTTCTCCCGTTATGACAGCCGTTGTGACTACCTAGGTGTTGACAAATTCGACTACCCTAGGAAAGAACAATGTCTTCGGGACGTAAGCCTAATATGTTTCAAAACCTTCTCATCTGTACCGATTTACACGACGGTCTACATCGACTGGTTCGCTTCGTTCCTAGCCTGGCCGCCTCAGGAATCCGTAAACTCGTTTTCTTTCACTCGGTTCGCGTTAATGACGATCGCGGCGTCCCCAAAATCGACCAAGCCGCGATAGACGCCGCTCGCGAACGCCTATCCGTCGCTCAGGATGACGTTCCTGAGGGCGTTGAGGTCGAGGTGGTCGTTGAGTCCGATCGCATTGTTGAAAATATCCTCAACACCATTAAAACCCACCACTGCGATCTCGTCCTCCTTGGCACCGACAACAAAACACTGCTAGACGAAAAACTCTTTGGCAGTACCACCGCTGAACTGGTTGAACGGATTAACATTCCACTTCTAGTTGTTCGGCCCGCGTTGATGTCCACCTATACCCGAGAGGAACTTGACCTACGCTGTCGCCATCTGTTGCGCTATCTCCTGATTGCCTATGACGACAGTAACACCGCCAAGACCTTAGTCAAGCAGATTAGCGAGACCGCCCAAAACCGTCCCGAGAACTCCTTAGAACACTGTCTTCTCGCCTGGGCCGTCGAGTCTAAGAGTCGTCGCGAAATCCCTCAATCCCAAACCATCGAGGATGCCGAGGAAAAACTCGCCGCCGTCAAACAGGAGTTAGAACAACTCAACCTAACCGTCGCCACCGCCGTTCGCCAAGAAGAGCGCTTGCAAGCCATGATGACTCTGTCGATGGAGTATGACATCAGTGCGATCGCCGTCAACTCCCCGAGCGTTCCTCGCCTCCTAGAATGGTCGCGGCCCAACTTCGCCAACCTCCTCTTACGTCGCAGTTGGCATCCCGTTCTCTTCTTCCCAGACCCCGAGTAAGACAAACTTCTGGGAAATGCGAGTCCGAAATGTGATAAGTATAGGGTGAAAGTCCTTACATTCAGCGACGTTAAACAAAACGATGTTTTCAATTATTTTTCAAATCTGCCTAGCTGCCCTAGTCCTGTGGTCTTTCATCATGGTGATTGGGGTTCCCGTAGCATATGCCTCTCCCCAAAACTGGGATCAATCCAAAGGACTGATCTGGATTGGCTCTGGGATCTGGGTGGCCTTAGTTCTGGCGGTGGGTGTTTTAAACTATCTCGTTGTTTAAACCCTCCCCACAACAAATTAGGAGGAATCTCGCCCGAGATCCCTCCTGAAACTTTAATTCTCAACCTCGACAGCTCCTCTCACCTCTCGTTTTCTCACCTCCCGTTCTCTCACCTCCCGTTCTCTCACCTCAACGTCTCAAAGATTTATGGCAGTTTTTGAAGGAACTTTTGCCAGCGTTGCCCCGTACCGCTTCGCTATCGTTATCGCCCGTTTCAACGACCTCGTGACTGAAAAGCTGCTCGGTGGCTGTCAAGACTGCCTTAAACGTCATGGGATTGACGTCAACCCCCAAGGCACTCAGGTGGACTATATCTGGGTTCCTGGAAGCTTTGAAATCCCCCTAGTCGCCCGGCAACTGGCCCTCAAGGGAACCTACAACGCCATCATTTGTCTCGGGGCTGTCATTCGCGGCCATACCCCTCACTTCGACTATGTTGCCGCCGAAGTCTCCAAAGGCGTTGCCGCCGCTGGCTTCCAAACGGGAGTTCCCATTGTCTTCGGGGTTCTCACCACGGATACCTTGCAACAGGCCCTCGAACGGGCAGGAATTAAGAGTAATCTGGGCTGGAATTATGCCATGGATGCTTTAGAGATGGCCAGTTTAATGGCTCAAATTGGCGGAGACTCGGATATGACCCCGAATCCCCAAGCCCTCCCCAATGGCGAGGGCCAATCCTTGATGGGGAATTTCTCGGGTAGCTAATCGGTCTCCAACTCTGAAGCTATCCCCTATTGACTACTCTCGGCTGTGAACTACCGAACGCGCTCATCAAAGATTACAGCGTCGGCTTCCTCCCCAAAGAAGCGCCTCCAAGTTAAAACTTTTTGGTCTTACCTTCTGGCGATAGGCTTTACCCCGCGTCCCGCAGGTCAAAAACATGGAAAACAAAGCAATGCTTGATTGTGTAGGCTTGGTTTTTGCCGAGTTACCTTCCATGTAAGGCGGCCCGGATTGTACCATAAGTTGCTGCCGCATTCATCCCGACGCTAAAAACATCGGTGGCGCGGCCTTCTCCCGCTATATATCCACCTCGTCTTACAGCGCGGGGCTTCTTGCGGAATCAGCTAAACTAAGAACAGGTCATTACCCAAACGAACGAGATTATGAGCGAAAACAACATCCAAAGCCAAATTGACCAAGAGCGCGAGGCGGCACGCAACGCCTGCGATACCAGTGGCGCTAATTCTAAAGAATGTGCTGCCGCTTGGGATGCCGTCGAAGAGTTACAGGCAGAAGCCGCGCACAAAAAAAACAAGCCCGAGAAAACGTCCTTCGAGACGTACTGCGATAACAACCCGGATGCGGCTGAATGCCGAGTCTACGACGACTAGAGACTGTTCACTTCGGCACCAACGCTTGTCAGTGAGACGGTGAGGGACATTCCTTCACCGTCTTTTCTTAGGTGTTGAGTTTTTGGGGATCACTCTAGCTGATTTCCCCGGATACGCTCTCTTGTGACTTGACTCTGGCAGGAAAGCGAAAAATGCAAAAACAACAAGCCCCCTTATTATACCCCTAAGCTTCAAAAAAGAATGAATATTTTAATAATCTTTTTATCCCTTTAAAAACCTTAATCATTGCCCAGAAAAATCAATTATAAATAATCATTAAAAAGTTGTACTCTCTCAGAAAAACGTCGATAGCATAGTGAGTGAAGCTTAACCACGCGGGATGGATAATTATTATGGTTACTAGCGCTCCTCAATCTGCATCCGGATCTTCTAAGACTGATAGCCTGGTGCTTTGGTTTGAAGATGTTGGGATTGCTGATGTTTCCCTGGTTGGCGGCAAAAACGCCTCCTTGGGAGAAATGATTCAACAACTGTCGGCCAAAGGGGTTACCGTCCCGACTGGCTTTGCCACGACGGCCTATGCCTATCGCTATTTTGTCAAACAAGCGGGACTCGAAGCCAAACTTCGTAAACTGTTCTCAGACCTAGATGTCGAGAACCTGAAGAACCTGCGCGATCGCGGCAAACAAGCCCGCGCCTTGGTGTTGAACACACCATTTCCCAAAGAACTCGAAGTGGCGATCGCCACGGCTTACTTCAAACTTTGCGAACGCTACGGTGCCGATACCGAATTTTGCGAACGGTTTGATCCCGAGTATCGTCAAGCCTGCAAAGAATATAGCTACGACACTGATGTAGCCGTGCGATCGAGCGCCACCGCCGAAGACTTACCCGACGCCAGTTTTGCCGGACAACAAGAAACCTATCTCAACGTCCACGGCGCCAAATCCGTTCTCGAAGCCTGTCACCGTTGCTTCGCCTCCATCTTCACCGATCGCGCCATCTCCTATCGCACCATTAAAGGCTTCGATCACTTCGACGTCGCCCTCTCAGTAGGCGTACAAAAAATGGTGCGTTCGGATTTGGCCTCATCGGGAGTCATGTTCTCGATCGACACCGAAACCGGCTTCAAAGACGCTGCTCTGATCACCGCCGCCTACGGCTTAGGAGAAAACGTCGTCCAAGGTGCCGTCAACCCCGACGAATACTTTGTCTTCAAACCCACCCTAAAACAAGGCTTCCGCCCCATTTTAGAGAAACGGCTCGGCAGTAAAGAGATCAAAATGATCTACGACGTCGGTGGCGGTAAACTGACCAAAAACGTCCCCGTCGCCGAACCCGATCGCCTCAAATTCGCCGTCACCGACGATGAAGTCCTCACCCTAGCCAAATGGGCCGCCATCATCGAAGACCACTACAGCCAAGTCCGGGGTCAATATACCCCCATGGACATTGAATGGGCCAAAGACGGAGAAACCGGGGAACTGTTCATCGTTCAAGCTCGCCCCGAAACCGTCCAATCCCAGAAATCCGGGAACATCCTCAAACACTATCGTCTCCAAGGAAGCAGCGACATTCGCGTCGTCGGACGGGCCGTCGGCGAAGCCATCGGCCAAGGCTTAGCCCGCGTCATCCGCGATGTCCAACAAATCGACGAATTTGAAGCCGGTGACGTTCTCATCACCAACAAAACGGATCCCGACTGGGAACCGATCATGAAAAAAGCCAGTGCGATCGTCACCAACCAAGGCGGACGCACCTGCCACGCCGCGATTATCGCCCGAGAAATGGGCATCCCGGCGATCGTCGGCTGCGGCAACGCCACCGGCGTCCTCAAAACCGGCGAAGAGGTAACCGTCTCCTGCTGTGAAGGGGAAGAAGGGAAAGTCTATGCCGGCTTAGTCCCCTTCGAGATTGAAGAAACAGTCCTCGACAACCTCCCCACCACCGAAACCAAAATCTTGATGAACGTGGGCAACCCCGAAGAAGCCTTTGGCCTGTCTGCCATTCCCTGTGACGGCGTTGGCTTAGCCCGCTTCGAGTTCATCATCGCCAACCACATCAAAGCCCACCCCTTGGCCTTGCTGCACTTTGACGACCTCGAAGATGCCGCCGTCAAACGGGAAATCGCCACCTTGACCGCCGAATATGACGACAAACCCCAGTTCTTCGTCGATAAACTGGCCTACGGTATCGGCACTATCGCCGCCGCCTTCTACCCGAAACCCGTGGTGGTGCGGATGTCCGACTTCAAGAGCAACGAATATGCCAACCTGCTCGGCGGACGGCAGTTTGAACCCAAAGAAGAAAACCCGATGATTGGCTGGCGGGGTGCATCCCGTTACTATGACCCCAACTATGCCGCCGCCTATGGCTTAGAATGCAAAGCCTTGAAACGGGTTCGTGATGAAATGGGACTCACCAACGTCATCCCCATGATTCCCTTCTGCCGTACCCCCGATGAAGGGCGCAAAGTTCTGGCCGAAATGGAAAAACATGGCTTGAAACGGGGCGAAAATGGCTTGCAAGTCTATGTCATGTGCGAGATTCCCAGCAACGTGATCCTGGCCGACGAGTACAGTAAGGTCTTTGATGGCTTCTCCATCGGGTCCAATGACTTGACTCAGTTGACCCTCGGCTTAGACCGTGACTCGGGTTTGGTGGCTCATATCTTCGATGAACGCAACGAAGGTGTCAAAACCATGGTTCGCATGGTCATCGAACGGGCCAAAGCCAACAATCGCAAGATTGGTATCTGTGGTCAGGCCCCGAGTGACTATCCTGAGTTTGCTCGCTTCCTGGTTGAACAGGGAATTGACTCGATTAGCTTGAACCCTGACTCAGTTCTCAAAACCATTCTTGATATTGCTGAGTTTGAGTCGAGCCGCTCTTAAGTTGAACGGGTCATCTCAACGGTTGATCTCATGGACTTAATTCCCTCTGATTGACCCTTATCTTGATCCCCAACCCACCGGTTGGGGATTTTTTTGCCGTATTTTTGAGCCGAGCGATCGCGCTTGCCCCAGAGTGCGTCAAAATAGGACTAATCCATTCAACCCTCAGACCGTCCCTAATCACGCATCCTACCCCCACAGAACCGCCCTGAGGGTTGAGGGCTGATGCCCCGCCAATGGCCTCAAAATCTGTCAACTATCAACGGTAAACTGTCAACTGTGCTGAGCATTCTTCTTCCCGGTTATCAGCTTAGTTCACCCATCTACGAAAGCGTGAACTCCTTAGTCTATCAAGGACAGCGCGAACGGGATGGATTGCCAGTCGTTCTGAAAATTCTCAAGAGCGATCGCGCTACACCCACCGAAGTAGCCCGCTACCAACAGGAATATCACATCAGCCAACAGCTTGAACTCGAAGGAGTGGTGCGGGCGTTAGCCCTCGAAACCTATCAAAATACCGTTGCGATTGTCTTAGAGGATTTTGGCGGCCAGTCCCTCAAACACCACTTGGCTCAACGGCCATCTCACCGGTTACGACTCCCGGAATTTTTGGACTTGGCGATCCAAATTGTGGAAATTCTTGGGCAAATTCACGGAGCGAATGTTATTCACAAAGATATCAACCCCGCCAACATTCTCTACAACCGAGACCTAAACTCCGTCAAATTTATCGATTTTGGCATTTCTAGCCGAGTCACTCCCCCATATACCGTTCTCCCCAATCCCAGCATCCTAGAAGGAACCCTACCCTATATGTCCCCAGAACAAACTGGGCGTATGAACTGTTCGTTGGACTATCGCAGTGACTTTTACTCCCTCGGGGTCACCTTCTATGAGTTGCTGTTGGGGCGATTACCCTTTGAAAGCAGCGATACCATGGAGTTGGTTCATTGTCATATTGCCCAAAATCCCACCCCACCTCATGACATTGACCCACAAATTCCCGCAGCCTTATCGGGGATTTTACTGAAACTGCTGGCCAAAACCGCCGATGAACGCTATCAAAGTGCTTGGGGAATCCAGGCGGATTTGGTCTTGTGCTTGATGCAGCTCGAAGCAACAGGAACCATTGAGGAGATTACCCCAGGGGAAAACGATGTCGTCAATAAATTTCGCATTCCTCAACGGATTTATGGACGCGATCGCGAACTGCAACAACTCCACCGAGCCTTCGAGGCCATTGGCGCCGTTCCCAAGTCGGAAAACGGCAGCCTCCCCAATCGCTTAATGCCCTCTCTCGGCTCCACCTCGGCGATTTTCATTATGGGAGAATCGGGAGTTGGCAAAAGTGCCTTAGTGGCCGAAAGTTATAAACCCCTCAGTCGTCATTGTGGCTATTTTGTCTCGGGCCAATTTCAGCGATCGCGACGGGAGAGTCCAACGCCATCTGGAGACGGAATGGCCCCCATCGAGACCGTCTCCCCGACTTCCTCCTATTCAGGAGCGTATAGTGGCTGGATTAGTGCCTTAAGTGAGCTGATTCGTCAACTCCTGACGGAAACCGAAACCTCTCTGGGCCAGTGGCGCGATCGCATCCGAGCCGCTGTAGCCCCCCAATCTGCCCCAGATCGGTCTCCTGAGGACGACTCAACGCCCGCCAACCCCATAGCCTCAGAGTTACCCAACCCAGAAGAGGATCTCGCCGCCTTACTCGAATTGATCCCGGAACTGCAACTGGTGCTAGGACGCAAGACCCCCCCTAACACTCCCCTGCAAGATAAGGGACGCCTCGACTGTCCGAGATCGCTCCTACAACGCCTCTTACAAGTCTTCTGTCGCAGTTCTCATCCGTTCGTCGTCTTTCTCGATAACCTGCAATGGGCCGACGCCGAGAGTTTAGACCTCATCGAAACGCTCCTCGGCGATCCCCAGTCCCAATCCTTCTTGATCATTGTCGCCTATCGAGACCATCAAAACCGTTTCCTGCGTCAGCCTCAGTCTCAGTCTCAGTCTCGTCCCCCCGGAAACCCCTCTCGCTTCGCCCTCAGTCCCATTTTGTCCCTACAAGAACGGCTGCGCGATCGCGGCTGTCCCCTCGGACAAATTCCCCTACAAGGCCTCGAACTCGAAGCGATCGCCGCCCTAGTGGCCGATACCCTACAAAATACCCTGAAAACGGTGATGCCCCTAGCGGCTCTAATTAGCCAAAAAACCAACGGGAATCCCTTTTTTGTGCGGGAGTTCCTGAAAACCCTCGATCGCGAAGATCTGTTGCGCTTTGATGACGAGTCCATGAGTTGGCAATGGGATATCGATCGCATTAAAGCTCAGGACATTACCGACAACGTTCTCGAATTTCTCCTCGATCAATTCAAAACGCTCCCCCCCGAAACCCAATATATCCTGCATCTCGGCTCTCTCGTGGGTATGGAATTTGATCTCGACTTAATTGCCGATTTAGCCAATTCCTCCCCCGAATCCTTATTCCAAAGCCTAATCCCCGCTCTCGTCGAAGGCCTAGTGCAACCCCAATCCCAAGACCCTGGCTCCCTCCCACTCAACCCGGCCCTACAACGCCTCGGAGAGGCTCAGGATCTCTGGTTATTGCGACAATACCAATTCCTACACGAACAAGTCCAACAGGCCGCCTACCGCATGACCGAGTTTGCCGCCATCGAGGAAGGAGAGCCCCCCTCAAACCGCTCCCGAGACAACGCCGAGTTCCATCTCCAAATTGGCAAACGGCTTTTAGAACGGGTCCAACATCCTCCCATGACCGCTCTCGTCTCCACCCCTGAAAGCGCCAATTTACCAGAGTCCTCGATTTCCCCCCATGACATTTTTGAAATTGTCTACCATTGGAACTTGGGTCAAAGCGCCATCTGCGAGGAGGGCGATCGCATCCAACGGGCGCAACTGAATCAATTAGCCGCCCAACAAGCCCGGCTGACCCGAGATTACATCAGCGCCATTCGTTACAGTTTAGCGGGCATTGATGCCCTCGGGGAACCAGGATGGTCAGCCACCCCCCAATTAGCCTTTAATCTTCATTTAGAACGAGCGCGGGCCAACTTGCTGCAAGGAAATCTCGATCGCAGCCAAGATTTACTGACGATTCTCTACAATCATCAGCCTCAAGCGGCCCTACTCACAGACCTCGATCAGTTGGCCCTGGCCCGCTTAAGCCTCTGTGGTGAGTTTGATGCCGCTGAACAGTTGGCTCTGGCAACCTTAGAGCGGTTAGGCCTGGCGACGGCCCAGCCCCAGGCTATCAAGGACCACTCTCAAGAACCTTGGCAACTCGGGATTAACCCCGAGGACTTAACTCGCCATCACCCGCGTCAAGCCCCCTCAGCCCTCGATCGCCTCTTGGGACAAACCCTCACCCTCTACCGGGTTTATGTTCCTCAGAGTCCTCGCGGCTGGAACCTGGTGCAACGGCTATTGCTGCGATCGCAGGACTTCGGTACAATCCCCGAAACCGCTTTAGCCGCCGCCGCCTACAGTGGATGGTTACTCGATCACGGTCAAACTGACCTGGCTCGGGCCTGGGCCAACGTCAGCGAACAGATCAACCGTCACGGTGATGAGGCACAATCTGCCGAAACAGAAGCGTCAACATCGCTGTCGGGAGGCTCACACTCATGGTTGTCTTGGCTGAGTCAAGGGAATCCTTACCTGGGTTGGAGCGATTGGCAACTGGCCAGCCAGGTTTATCCCCGTTTTTATAGCATTCCCAAGGGCCTATCGCTTTTGGATGCCGCTGATCGCAATAGTACTAAGGTCGGCGATTGGTTTGGCCGGGGCGTGATCATCGTTGAGCGGCTCTTTCTGGAGTTTTATGGTGGTAAATCTCTCGATACCCTGCTCGGGGAGATGGCGGAGGCGTTCAATTGGTGTCGGAAATATCAGCATCATTGGGCGATGGATGCCTTAACGACGCTGCAAGGGAGCCTCCGCTATTTGCGATCAGGTCAGCTCCTCAAGGAATGGGACTCGGGAGAATCGTCCCTGAGCGATATCGCCCCCAACCGACGGCGTATTTGGGGCTGTTCCCAGATTCATCGAGCCTGGATTATCTATGGACAACATCGATATAGCGAGGCGTTGGCTCAGCTAGAGGGAGTCATGGCCGATCCGGCTCTAGCCTCAGATGAGGGGATCTCCGTTGCTGAAGTCGGTCCGTTGACATGGGCCTTGGGCCGTTTGCTGATGGCCCTGAGTTCTAGTGCCTTGGCGACGGTGGGTGAGCCGATACCGCAACGGTTGCACAGCATCGCCGCCGAGTTACAAGAGTGGGCTAAGGACTGTCCTGAGAACTTCGCCAGTGCAGCGGCCATGGTGCAGGGGGAAATTGAGCGGTTACGGGGCCGGGATGGGGCGGCGATCGATCAGTATGATTTGGCGATTGATCTGGCTCTGGAGCATCATTGTCCGCAACATCTGACCTTGGCTAATGGCTTGGCGGCTCAGTTTTGGTTAAAACGGGATAAAGCGAAAATCGCTCGGGTGTATTTAGCTGAGACTTATACGGCCTATCAACGTTGGGGAGCGCGTTATCAGGTGCAACAGTTGGGCCAGGAGTATGGCTCGTTGCTATCGGTGGCCACTTTAGCGTTGCAGGCGGAGCATCATCCCGATGCTTTGAGTAGTCGGGTCAATATGAGTTTGGATTATACGCGATCGCGGGCGGCGGTTTTGGATGTGACCACGGTGATGAAGGCGGCTCGCTCTCTGTCGGGGGAGATTGTCCTCGATCGCCTTTTGGGGAAGTTGATGAAGTTGGCCATCGCCAACGCCGGAGCCACACGGGGGGCAATTATTCTCGATCGCATGGGCCAACTGACGTTAGAAATTGTCCAAACGGTGGGGGATCTCGATGATGAGGGAGATGATGAGTCGGCGGAGGAGTCGGCGGAGCATCAGGGACGGCGGCCCCAGGAACAGGGGTTACGGCCGGGGATTGCCATTGAAGCCTGTGAGAGTTTACCGCGCTCTGCTATTCATTATGTGGCCCGAACCAATGAGAGTGTGGTGCTTAATGATGCTACGGCAGAATCGGCATTTGTCAATGATTTATATATCCAGAAGTTTCAACCGAAGTCGCTTCTGTGTTCTCCGATTCAGGGGAAGGGGAAGTTAATTGGCCTGTTGTATTTGGAGAATAATCTCACCGCTGGGGCGTTTACCCGCGATCGCCTGGATGTTTTAATGCTACTCTGCGCTCAGGCGGCGATCGCCCTGGAAAACGCCCGCCTCTATGAAAATCTCAAACAGTCTGAACTACGAGAACGCGATCGGGCTCAACAGTTACGGGATTCTCTCGAAGAACTCCAAGAAGCCCAACTGCAATTAGTCCAAAGTGAAAAAATGGCAACTTTAGGGCAATTAGTGGCCGGAGTTGCCCATGAAATTAACAACCCCGTCGGCTTTGTTGATGCTAATCTCAGTCATGCCGCTGGCTATATTGAAGATTTACTCGGGTTACTCGAACTCTATCAAGAGAAATTTCCCGATCCCGGTGAAGACATCGAGGACGAGATCGAAGAAATCGACCTCGAATTTATCCTCAAAGACTTACCGCAAATTCTTAGTTCTATGAGTGTCGGAACCGATCGCATCCGCCAAATCAGCCGTTCCCTCCGCACCTTCTCTCGCGCCGACACATCCGCCAAAGTTGCCGTCAATATCCACGAAGGCATTGATAGCACCTTAATGATTCTCAAACCACGCTTAAAATTCACCCAAGCACGTCCAAGTATTCAAGTGGTGAAAAATTATGGCGACATTCCCGAAATCAAATGTTATGCCGGGCAACTCAACCAAGTGTTCATGAACATCATTGCTAATGCCATTGATGCCTTCGATGAAATCAATGAAGGACTAACCTTTGAGGAGATCGAACAAAATCCAAACTGTATCACAATCTGTACAGAATTAATCGACATGACCCCCTCAGATGATTCTCCTGATCCCAGCCCCGACTGGGTCATTATTCGCATCCGCGACAACGGACCAGGGATGCCCGAGGACGTATCTAAAAACATCTTCAATCATCTTTTTACCACGAAAGCCGTTGGCAAAGGAACCGGCTTAGGACTCTCGATTTCTCATCAAATTGTAGTTGAAAAACACCAGGGTCGTCTCAGTTGTTTATCAACCGTTGGCGAAGGAACAGAATTTGTCATTGAAATCCCCATCGAGAGTGGTCTTGAATCGTAATGGTTAACAGCAATCTTAGGCATTATAATGATGCAAAAAGTCCCAAATTGCACCAACATGATTACTCAATTTATTGGAAAATGATAAGGTTTTCCGTTCAATAGGGTCTTCGGACAGCAGATCAGATCGAGCCGCTTTGGCGTATGCTTATCCAAGGTGTGGAAAAACTTGAATCATGATGAGCAAAACTGACGAATTACGCCATTTAAACCAGGAGGCAAAACCCAATAAAAAACCCCAATAACTTCTATATAGCAATAGCAGGGATGGATAGGACAGAAACTACGTAGGGGCAATCCGCAAGTGGCGTGCCCTTTTCCGGCTTGCCAGTTACCAACACCGCACTGAGCCTGTCGAAGTGTTCCCAGTTCCCTTCTTGTCCCATTCAGACCAACGTTTGCTATACATAAAGTTGAAGTTCATAGTGTTACCTTGCCTTGGGGTTCTTTGAACGGGTTGCTACGGGCTTCAGTATCAATAGAGGTAAACCATAGCAATTCTGTATAATTTGAGGACAAATCTTCCAATAAAATCCTGTCGCGTTTTTCCATGTAATACTATTTTTCAAAATGCTTGCTATACATCTGAAAACGAGGAGGGCAAACGGCACCTCGACTATCGCTCGGCGAACACCGGTCGCCCCTACAGATATCTATGGCACGACTGCTAAAAATTGGTATTAAACTAGAAGATGGACATGATATCTAAGCCAGTACCCATAAGATGTCGTGCCAACTCCTGCCCAGGCCGAGAGTTCGGGTTGTCGGTTGTTTTGGGAAACCGCAGTCACCCTCAGCCGTGAGGCCGGAATTTCTCCCGATTAGGAGATCGACTATGACTCTGAATTCTCTCTATCCCCGTCGTTCCCGCCTCGTCTGCTCACTGCTGCTGGCCCTGACGTTGCTGCTGAGTCTCGTCACCGGTAGCGTTCGGGCGATCGCCCAACCCTCGAACATCAGCGACACCGTCACCGAGGTGTATTTCTTCCATAGCCTCACCTGTCCCTACTGTCGCCAACAGGAACCGTTGATGCACTACATCGACGATACCTATCCCCAAGTCCAACTGAGGTCCTACGAAGTCGAGGAATCCCCAGACATTTGGCAAGAGTTCCGAGAACGCCACGACATCACCTCCGGCGCGATTCCCCGAACCTTCATCGGCGATCGCTCCTTCGTCGGCTATAGCGAAGACGACGGCCCCCTACAATACCAAGAGGCCTATCAAGGCTATATCGGCTACCGCAACCAAATTATCGCCGCGATCGAAACCGAAGCCGGCATTGAGATTAACCTCACCCAGACCGCAGATCCCGCTCCGAGAACCGTTCCCTGGTGGCTGTTTGCCCTTCCCGGACTCTATGCCGTCAGCTATCCCCTCCTCCAATCTCGCCTCACCCGGCCCGAATCCCGCCGTTTCTGGACTGGAGGGTTAGTTATAACAGTCATTATCAGCCTCTTTGCCTTCGTTGCCCTAACCCCTGAAGGCATTGTTCGCCAATTTGCTGATCAACTCCCCTTTCCCCTCTTCGTCGTCACTATCGCGTTTGTCGATGGCTTTAACCCCTGTGCATTCACGGTTTTAGCGATCTTACTATCCCTACTCACCTACACCAAAAACCGCCGCGACATGACCCTAGTGGGAACCACATTTGTCATTACCTCTGGGATCATGTATTTCATCTCCATCATCTTGATGCTGACCATCGGTGGGATTTTCCTAGAACGCTATGGGGCAGTCATTACCGTGGGCCTGGGGGTTATTATTACGCTGGCCGCCTTAATTAACATTAAGGATTTCTTTTTCTTCAAGAAAGTCTTCTCCCTCTCCCTCTCGGAAAAACAGCAAAAACTCATCACCCAGAAATCCGCCGCCATTGTCCGTTCCTTACAAGCAGCCCGAGGCGATCGCCGTCTGTTTGCGGCGGCCCTTGGGGGAACCATCGTCCTATCAGTCCTAGTAAACACCCTAGAATTGGGCTGCACCGCCATTCTGCCGATGATCTACCTCACTCGCCTATTTGGAGTGTGTCAGGGGGCATCGAGCGCCTGTAGTCTAGGCTGGACAGCTCTCTACGCGATCATTTACACGATTCCTCTGTTTGGCATTTTGCTAACCTTTATTTTCTCATTCCGCTCAGCCCGCGTCACGGAATCCCAAGGGCGAGTCCTCAAACTCCTCGGTGGTGTCTTTATGTTGTTTTTTGGCCTGATCATGATGTTCAACCCCCAACTGCTCATGATGGGTTAAGCAAAACAAGTCTGTTTCCTGTTGCCTTGAATTCACCTCGATGTCCCCCTGGAGTCCCCTTCATGCCCAAATTCACGGAACCCTGAGACGACGACGATTGCTCTCGAAGGGCGATCGCCTCCTGATTGCCCTGTCTGGCGGACAAGACTCCCTATGTTTGGCCCGCATTATCCTGGATTTACAGCCTAAATGGGATTGGACAGTGGCCATCGCCCATTGTGACCATCGCTGGCGTGACGATTCCGCCGCCAACGCCACCGCCGTGGCGGAACTCGCGGGCCAGTGGCATTGTCCCTTCATGCAGCGAGTGGCTCAAACGCCGCCCTCGGGTGAAGCCGCCGCTCGTCAGTGGCGATATCAGGCATTGCAGGAGATGGCTGAAAGTGGACAGTATCAACATTTGCTGACCGGACATACCCAGAGCGATCGCGCCGAAACGCTCCTGTACAACCTAATTCGCGGGGCAGGGGCTGATGGATTACAGGCCCTATCTTGGCAGCGATCGCTCAGTCCCCAACTCACCTTAACCCGTCCTCTACTCGAGATCTCCCGTCAACAAACTGGGGACTTCTGCCAACAGCAACAACTCCCGATTTGGTGGGATTCAAGCAACGAGAACCGTAACTATGCCCGCAACCGCTTACGTTTAGAGCTATTGCCCTACCTCGAACAACAGTTTCACCCCCAAGTCAGTGCCAATCTAGCCCAAACCGCTGAACTATTGCGGGCCGATGTCGCCTATCTCAACCAACAGGCTCAACAACTCTTAGATAAAGCCTTAGATCAGCAAGCCTCAGACGAGAACGCCTTAAACCGTTGTCCATTGCAAAACGCGCCCCTGGCCTTGCAACGACGCGCCCTACGTTTATATCTCAAATCCCGACTCCAGCGCGATCCCAGCTTTGCTCATATCGAGAAACTGCACGCTCTCATCGATGCTCCCAACCGAACTCAGAGCGATCCCTTTCCCGGAGGCGCGATCGCCCGCGTCAGCCATCCTTGGATTCACTGGCTTGACAGCGATTGATGGGTCTTAGCCTCTACTCCGCCGCCGTCAGATTGCCCACCACCTCTTGCAGTTGCGTCACCGCATTTTGTTGAGAGTCGGCCAATTCTTGTAAATGCTCTAGGGAACCCGAGAGGGGATCGGTCGTATCCTTCAGATGCGTCAGGCGATCGCCGAGAGCATCAAGGAGTTCCTGATAAGCATTCACCCGGCCCCAAGTCTGAGCAATTTCAGCCCGCTGATCCCGAAGTTGGCGATCGCGGTCCTTCAGCTCCTGAAGCTGGGCCTCAGCCGCCGTCGCCTGTGGCTCAACCTGACCCCGTAACGCCTCTAATTCCCGGCGTAGGCTGTCCAACTCACCCTCAAGGGTTTGCACCTGTTGCTGAAGACGTTGTTGCTGCTCACCCAGGCGAGATAGCACCGGACTCACATCCACCGTTCCCCCAGAACTCACCGGTTCCGGGGGATTTCCCAACCGCCGCCACAACACACTTTGATGTTGATTCATAATGCGTTCGCGTTCCCGGAGACTGCGTCGTTGTCCCACCAGAGTGTCATTGAGGAAACCGTAACTTTCCTGTAAATCCGCTAACTCAGCTTCCAAGGAGGTGCGATCGCCACCACTGGCCCGGGCCACCTTCGCCTCTAACTCATTGAGATCCAGGCGTTGTAACATCAACTCCTCCTGCTCATCAATCACCAGACGCATTCCCGTCTCCAGCTCATTTTGTAGCTCACGAACCCGTTCTTGGAGATTATTCAACGGCATTCGTTCAAGTTCCGACAAATCCACATCCGCTCCAGTCGCCGTGGCAGCCGTTCCACTACTGAGCGATGACATCTGCGTCGCCATCTCATCGAGAGCATTTAACTGAGTTCGCACCCCTTGTAACCGCTCATCTTTCACCTGAACCAGACCCTCACGAACCGCCATATCCGTACGTTTTCCGGCCAAATCTAGCTGAGACTGATGCCACTCCCCCCAGCCGCGATCGAGATCTTGCACCGCCTCATCCAACTGAGACTGACTCTCCTGAGCCTGACGACGCCAGTCATCTAACTGAGTCCTCCGTTCTTCGAGCCAAGCCTCCTGAGCCGTTAACTGCTCCTGCATTCGCGTCAGAGACTCCTGAAGCTCCTGAGGCTCTAGCATGACCTCGGCAAGATAGTCAAGCCATTGCTGTAAACTACTGGCCTGCTCCGCATCCATCGAGCCAGACCCCTGTAACTCCTCCCGTTCCCCTTGCAGCTGAGTCCAGGCCGACTCAAGTTCCTGACGAGACTGTTCCACCTCCTGACGTAACCGGTCAATCTCCCCCTGTTGGGCGTCAATCTCTCCCTGTTTCGCCTCTAACTGGGCCAATTCCTGCTGAACATTGTCCACCTCTTCCCGGTGAGCTTCCATCTCCATCTCACGGCGATTGAGCTCCTGACTTTGATACGTCAACGACTGCTTCCACTGTTCAATTTCTTCCTCTTGAGTCTTAAACTTCTCCTGAAACCGAGAGAAATTCTGCAAAATTTTAACCAGTTGGCCACTCGCCTCCTTGAGACTGCCCTGAACTTGCTTACTGGCATTGAGATCAGCAAACACCAAAGCGCCGGAATTAAAATTCCCAGAATCATCCGCCGGGACGACATCATCCCCTGGCACAGGAACCCAATTATATTCTCCTCGTTGACTGGCTAACAGTCTTAGCTCCGTTTTGCCACTGCCGAAAACGCCACTTTTCTTGAGGACTTCCGCTAGATACAGCACGCTTGTTTTTCCTTTCCCGAATTATCGTACAGACCAGACAGGGAACCCGACACGATCAAGTTAGCGGGCATCTTGGCTCACCATCATTGAAGATTGCGGTGAGGGCCATTGCCCACAGCGGGATCGGTTGAGTTAAGACACCCATCCTGAGCATCGCTCAATTCTTTTGCTGACCCCAGGTGGTCGTTGTGACCTGTAGACTGGAATGGGGTCACAACTTGAAATCTTTCCCTATCCTAACCCGCGTACCACCGTCTGGCACAATCATCTGGCACAATGGCACGTTAATGTCACTCTCGTTAACCATCATTCCAGGCGGTGAGGACACAAGCCAATGGCTGACAGACAGGGAAATACTGCCGTTGTCCCGCCAAGATGAAGTAGACGATCACGCCGCGAGCTTAAAAGCCACATGCAGGGAAATTTAAACGAAATTGATATCCGCAGTATCCTGCAACTGATCGAACTCGGTCAGCGCACCGGAGAACTTTTCGTCGAAACCTATAGCTCGCCGCCGGTTCCGGCTCGTGCCTATAGTCCCGCCCATATCCATCGAGAGATGGCCACCTCTCAAAATTCTTGGTTTGTCTTTTGCGCCAACGGTCAATTAGTCTATGCCGGAGGCAGTCCCGATGGCAACCTGACTCGATTACGAGATTATCTGCGCTACTACCAACTCGATCATCTCATCGATCAAATTCAGCGCTCAGCCTTTGAAGCCACCAATGCGCCTGAATATGGCTGTTTATGGCAACTTCTCGAAAATCATCTGATTGCCCCAGAACAGGGTCGCAGTATTCTGCGTAAAATGGTCCATGAAACGCTCTTCGACTTGCTTAGCCTTCATCAAGGTTCCTTCATTTTCGACATGGGGCCAGCCCTATCCCCTCAACTGATGACCTTGGAAATGGCCAGTCCCCTGTCTAAAACCGCCAAACAAGTCCAGGAATGGAAGCAATTTTATCCCCATTTGCAATCCCCTCACCAACGTCCTGCCATCACCAATTTAGAAGGCTTGAAAGCCGAACTCCCTCCTAAAGCATTTAACACCCTCAACCGTCTCTGTGACGGCAAAACCTCTCTACGCCAGATGTCGCGGTATTTGCACCGAGATCTCGTTCCCATCGCCCGGGCCATCCATCCCTATGTCAAACAAGGCTGGGTGCAAATGCTGTCTCCCCGCCATGAGTCCCACAGCGGCGATCGCCTCGATACAGGCCTACGTCCCGCCACCGCTCGCGTCCCCCGCATTGTCTGCATCGACGACGAGCGCACCATCCGCAAAACCATCGAGTTGATGCTCAAACCCCACGGCTACGAGATTACCTCCTTCGGGAGTTCCCTCAAAGCCCTGTCCCTCGTGTTTCCCCTCAAACCCGACTTAATCCTCTGTGACATTGCCATGCCCGAACCCGACGGCTATGAAATCTGTGCCATGCTACGCAAATCTCGGGCCTTTCGCCAAACTCCGATTATTATGCTCACCGGCCGCGATGGCTTTATCGATCGCGTGCGAGCGCGCATGGTTGGCGCAACCGACTATCTCACCAAGCCTTTTGGCGAACAAGAACTCTTGATGTTACTCGAAACCTATATTGGCCCCGGCGTTGATAGCCCCCTGACCTCCTCCAATGCCTCCCTCGATGATCCAGCCCTTGGAGTTTGACTCTAGACCGGCCACTGCATCGAGTCTTGAACTTGCCTTCAGAGGGGCTGGCCTCCTAGTCTATAATCGTGAGTAGTTTTCAGGCACAGTCGTCGCGGATTCCCGATGCAGATTCCCTCAAAGCCCAAAGGGTCTGATAACGTTATGTTAATGGCGAACCTCAAACAGGCAGCAGAGCAATCTACCCCGATGAACTGTCAGGGTTCGGACGCGAGCGTTCGGTCAGGATTCGCTCTTCAGGTAAGTAAGTAAATGAGTAAAGTTCTGGTTATTGAAGATAGTGTGACCCAACGGGAGATGATTGCGAACCTTTTGCGAGGGAGCGGCTTAACCGTGATTGAGGCCACCGACGGCGTAGAAGCCCTGGATAAAATTCAGGGCAATCCCCCCGATTTAGTGGTCCTCGATATTGTGATGCCCCGAATGAATGGTTATGAAGTCTGTCGTCGCCTCAAGGCCGATCCGAAAACCCAGAACGTCCCCGTGGTGATGTGTTCATCCAAGGGAGAGGAATTTGATCGCTACTGGGGTATGAAACAGGGGGCCGATGCCTATGTGGCGAAACCCTTTCAGCCGACAGAATTGGTGGGAACCGTCAAGCAGATGTTACGGGGCTAAAGGACAAGACGGATGGTTGGGAATCCAGATTTTTTGATGGGGCAGTCCGACGAGGATCTCGCCCCGGAGTTCCAGGAACTCGAAACCCCAGAAGGTGAATTACATCTGAGGTTTCAGGTTCCTTCGGGACGAGAACTGGCACTGCCCGCCACCGGGATTCGTGAAGTTCTCGATCCCCCTCCCGATCGCATTACCCCCATGCCCAATGTTTCACCGTTGTTATTGGGAACCTTTAACGTGCGAGGCCGCGTCATCTGGGTGGCCGATTTGGGACAGTTCCTTGGCGACTCGGCGGCCCTGAATACGGATCGCGCCGAAATATTCGTGATCGCGGTCGAAGACCAAGACACTATACTAGGGTTAGCAGTTGAGCGGATTGTTAAAATGCAGTGGCTGGATGTCGAGAAACTGCAAATGCCAACAGATATTCCTGATGGTGTGGCGCCGTTTTTACGCGGGGAATGGGTGTTTGAAGAAAACGAACGACCCGTCACCCTACGACTGCTTGACCAAGTCTCAATTCTGCGCTCAGCACGGTGGGCAGCTTGAGGGTTACAATGAGCGCCATGGGAGGCTGCTGGCGGAGTTGGTTCGAGATCGCAATGCGGGTCTCGAACAACGAACGACGAGCATCTGTCCCTTGCCCATTGGCGAGAGTACCGATTCCGTAATCACGACGGAAAAGGAGGCATGTTGACGGTAAACCTGGGGGAGGCAGATGGAATCAAGTATTGACTTTGCTCAAGAATATGAGCGAGCTGAGCAAGCGTATGTTGAAGGCAACTACGAAGCGGCCGCACCGCTTGTGGATCAGCTTGTGGCGGAGTATCCCGATGACCCCAGTACCCGCTTGCTTAGAGGACATATTTATTGCGGGCTACAGAACTACGAGATTGCCCGAGGTGAGTATGAAAGTGTCTTCGAGATCACCGCTGATGCGGAGTTCCATGATCATGCCCAACAAGGGTTAGCCTATGTCGATCAAGTCGATGAGGGTGACAGCAGCGCGACGCAAGAAGACTTTGACAGCTTTGATAACTTTGAGCCGTTTGAGGGGGAGGACAATGAAGAGGATGTCTTCGTTGATGATAGTGATGAGTTTGCCGAAGATGAAGATCCAACGGCTGTCCTGGACGATGAAACGGCCGCTTGGGATCCGGCAGAGGTTGAAGCTGGATTTGACGATGAGTCTGACCCCTTTGACTTAGGCCCAGAGGTGGGACAAGATTTTGCGGACGGGGATGAGTTCGATGAGGAGTTGGGTGAGTTTGATCTGTCTCCAGAACCAACCCACGATGCTCAGGACGAGGGGTTAGAGGATGACGAGAATCCCTTTGCCTTTGACGCCTCAGACCCCATTGATGACGTTGAATCTTGGCCCGAAAATGAGGGTGAGTTGAATGATGGCATCGAAGATGAGTTCGCCGAGGGGGAAGGATTTGAAGAATTTGACCTCGATACGGCCGAAACCGTGGCGAACACGGGTTTAGGGCAAGCCGCGATCGCCCCAGAGTTCGACGACGATGCCGATAATCCCTTCGCCCCAGAAGAGGGGATGCCCGTCAGTACGGGAGATAATAGCCAATGGGGCGATTTGCCGGACTTCTTGCCCGAGGGAGATCTGCCGGATCTCATTGGAGAGGAGGACTCCTCAGCAGAGGAGTTCGATGATTTAGATGATGTGGATCTCCCTGAACCGTTCGAGGAATTTGATTCTTTTGCCGAAGAAGATTTTGAAAGTGCCGATCCCGAGCAACTTGAGGTCTTAAGTGGCGCAGGACTTGACACCGATGAGGATTGGGATGATGAGATGAATTCAGTTCCCTTCGGGGAATTTGATCCCGATGCGGCGGATGCAGATTTTGGCAGCTTTGGAGCAACGGACCGAAGCGAGGCCGATCGCGACACCTCAGGGGCCGATACCTTTTTGATGTCCCCTCCCGAGGACGGCCCCGGGGGCACTCAAACCCGCGAGGCCATTGCCGAATATCCCGACAGCGACGATGAGTTTGACTTTGATGGCCCCGATTGGCAGTCATCGGATGTGGCCGATGAGGATGAGGAGATGTCCTTTGACAACCCTTCGCCCATCTCAGGACGTGTGGATGACTCGGGGTTTGATGAATTTGACGACTTTGATGAGTTTGATGAATCCCCCGAGGATGATTCAGCTGATTCGAGTGATGACCCGACCTTTGTCACTCCAGATGCAGATTTAGGTGGCGGCGATCGCTTTGATTTTGATGCCTTCGACGATTTCGGCGGCGAAGACATCTATGACGATGAGGAGTTTACCGCTGACGAAACCGAAGAACCTCAGGCTTCCAGCGTGGATTTTCTCGATGAGTTCGAGGATTTCGATGATCTCGGAGAAATCCCCAACTTTGAGAGTGAAGACAACACCGATTCCTCCCAATTCAACACCACCTCAGGCTTCCTCGAAGCCACCATGGATGTGCAAAGTGGGCGACGGGGACAAACCGAATCCTCCTCGATGGACTTCGGCGACATGACCGATGGGGCGATCGCCCAGGACGAAGAACTCTTTACCATCGCCAGCAGCAGCGATCGCGTCCCCGCCTTCGCCCAAACCGAGAGTGGAACCGTAGAACCGGCCGTCAACCTCGAACAAGGCCCCCTAGCCTTTTTCGAGAACGCCAGCCTCAAAAATAAACCCGTCATTGCGGCCCTCATTGCCGGGATTCTCTCCGCGATCGCCGTTGCCGGAATCGGTCATGTCTCCAGTCGCTATCTAGCCACCTCCGAACGGTTTGACATTGAAGTGCGCCGCCGACTCTTGCCCCAGGTGCAACTCGGCGGCCTAGCCATGTCCCTCACCGCCGGCTTAGCCGGCGGCGCCACAACCTGGTTCCTCGGTCGCCTCAGTGCCGGCCAAGTCAAGCGGACAACCGTTGACTTACAAAGCGCCTTCGAGTCCGTCTCTCAAGGGGACTTTGGCGTGCGNGCCTCCGTCGTCTCCGACGATGAACTNGGGCAAATGTCGGCCAAATTCAACCAAATGGCTCGGGTGATTTACACCACCACCAACGAAGCTCAACGACGAGCCGAGGAGATGGAACAGGCCAAAGAAGACCTACAACGGCAGGTGATTCGCCTCCTCGATGACGTTGAAGGAGCCGCTCGTGGTGACTTAACCGTTACCGCCGAAGTCACCGCTGACGTTCTCGGCGCTGTGGCGGACTCCTTTAACCTGACCATTCAGAACCTGCGAGAAATCGTTCTCCAGGTGAAACAAGCAGCCCGTCAGGTGAGTAAAGGAGCAACCGACAGTGAATCCTTCGCCCGCAGTTTGGCCTCAGATGCTCTACGCCAAGCCGAAGAGTTAGCCGCCACCCTCAACTCGGTTCAGGTGATGACCAACTCCATTCAACAGGTGGCCAAGAGCGCCCGAGAAGCCGAAGAAGTGGCACGCTCGGCCTCGGCAACCGCTCTCAAGGGCGGGGAAGCGGTGGAACGAACCGTCGCCAGTATCCTAGAAATCCGAGAAACTGTAGCAGAAACAACGCGAAAAGTCAAGCGTTTAGCCGAATCATCCCAAGAAATTTCCAAAATTGTCGCCCTAATTAGTGGGATTGCCTCCCGGACGAACCTCTTGGCTCTCAATGCCAGTATCGAGGCGGCTCGGGCAGGAGAAGCTGGACGAGGCTTTGCCATCGTTGCCGATGAGGTGCGACAGCTTGCCGATCGCTCCGCCAAAGCCCTCAAAGAAATCGAGCAGATCGTCATGCAGATTCAAAGTGAAACCGGCTCAGTGATGATGGCCATGGAAGAAGGACAACAGCAGGTCATCGGCGGCACCAAACTGGCCGAACAAGCCAAGCGATCGCTCGAAGACATTATCCAGGTGGCGAACCGTATCGATGTCCTCGTGCGATCGATTACCGCCGACACCGTCGAACAAACCGAAACCTCTCGTGCGGTCGCGCAAGTCATGCAGGCGGTCGAGCTAACAGCCCAGGAAACCTCCCAAGAGGCGCACCGCGTCTCGGGAGCCTTACAAAACCTCGTCGGCGTCTCCCGTGACTTGCTCACCTCCGTCGAACGGTTCCGCGTCGAAACTAACGAACGCTAATCGTCCTGCGGCGGCGACATTGGGGGCTTTTGCCCACCGTCCAATCGCAACTACCCCAACCAGCCATGGCATCAGAACAATCACAAATCATGGGATTCTTCATCGAAGAATCGCGGGATCACCTCGGCACCATTGAGCGAGGGCTGTTAAATCTTGGCAGTACCCTAGACGATCGCGAAATGCTTGACGAGGTCTTCCGTGCCGCTCACTCCGTCAAAGGAGGTGCAGCCATGTTGGGGTTGCCGGGGATACAAACCGTATCCCACCGCCTAGAAGACTGTTTCAAAATTCTCAAAGATAATCCCATTGCCGCCGATCAACGGCTAGAATCCCTATTTTTGCAAATTTTTGATAGTTTGCAGGAATTAGTCGATCGCCTGCAAAGCCCTGACGGACTCAGTGACCAAGACTCAGAACGAGTCATCGCCGACGTAGACCCGGTGTGTCAGGAACTCATCACGTATATTAACTGCCTCTCCCGAGGTGAGGTTCCCCCCGAACCTGCCAGTCCCCCCACTCAAGCCTCCCTGCCCGTTACCAGTCCCCTGTCGACGCAATCAGAAGAAGACAGCGCCCTACAACTGATCATGACCAGCGATGTGCTGGCCCGATTGCGGGAGATGCTGCAACTGTTCAAACAGCCCGATACCTCAGAGACTCGCCAATCCCTGCGACAACTCTGTAAACTCCTGGCCCAAGTCGGAGAACAGTTTGAACTCGACGCTTGGACCACGTTAGTCAAAACAGCCCAACGGGCGATCNCCAATCCAGATAATACCTTTGCCAGCCTCGCCGCCGTCATTATCAAAGATCTCAAACAGGGACAGGAACTCGTCCTCGCCAACCGAGACTCGGAAATCAGCCCCAGCCCCGCCCTCTTGGAGTTAGCCCCAGCCCCGGAAAACGCGCCGCCCCAAGATATCAATCATCCGGGCGAGTTGGCCAACGAGCGATCGCCACAACCCCAGTCCTCCCCCAGCCACAGAGACCATCCCGTCCAGTCTAAATCCTCCCGAGGCCCCGAAGTCGGCGGGTCAGAACTTAGCAGTCTAGCAGACTTGTTTGAAGGAGACAACGACGATCTCGACGAGTGGGATGAGATGACTCAGTTTGATCCCTCGGGTATGAGTGACCCACCCAGTCCTAACCCCCTAAGTCAAGATGATAGCGACTTCTCAGATCTCTTCGATGATGACAACGCCTCAGAAGCAGACAGCCGGCGCGACGAAGATGCGTTCCTCGATGATGATCTCTTTGACGATGACTTAGACGAGGACTTAGACAAAAACTTAGACAAAAACTTAGACCCAGATACCCGTGATCTTGGCGATGACGCGAACCCCGAAGAATTGCTCAATTTCTTTGACGATGAGAGCGATGATGCTGACAGCGAGGCCAGTGGTGGAGATGACGAACTTCAGGATCTCCTCGATGTCGGTGGGGATGAGACCCCCCAGGAAGACAGCAACACCCAGGACTCAGAACAGGACTCCGAGGCGGGGTCAGATATCTTGGATTTACTAGAGTTTGAGGGAGACGATGACGCAAGTCAACGCCTCGATCCAACCCTCAGTCTAGGAGATGATAGTACCGCCGAACTCGAAGCCTTATTTGGCCATGGGAATGGTGAGAATTGGAGTTCATCAGGAGCCGAATCTGACCTAAAATTTGACGATATCTTTGCCCAAGATGCCGGTGAGGAGACCCCTTCGGAAGCAGCCGCAGACGGGGAAGACTTTGACTTTGAACTCGATTTTGACCTGGAGTCCGAACAAGAGACCCCCTCCGAGGCGATCGCCGCGAGTTCCGATGACGAGGATCTCAACTTTGACGATCTCGATTTTGGCGATGAATTGGCCGAGTCCCCCCCGGAAAACTCCCCTGAGTCGTCCTCGCAGCCGTTGCCGGATGAGTCAGACGAGTCAGACTTAGGAGAGTTGGAGTTTGATCTAGAGACCGACACAGCCCCTGAGCCAACTCCAGCCTCGGATGACGAGGATTTCAACTTAGACTTCGACCTCGATGCCTTTAATTTAGATGCCGAAGAGGACTCACAAGCCTCATCGGACGGCTTAGACATCGACGGCTTAGACATCGACGGCTTAGACATCGACGCCTCCGACGATGACCTAGACTTTGACCTCGATGCCTTTAATTTAGACGCCGAAGAGATGCCAGACGCGTCCCAGACAGAGTTGGATTCAGAGTTTGATTCAGAGTTTGAGTTGCAGTTTGACCTCGACGATGACACCAGTACTGAAGCGACCCCCCCTGACGAAAACTTGAATCTCGACGATGTCGCGCTCGATGACTTAGAGGGAATTGACCCCGAGGAAGAATCCTTTGAGGAACTCTCCTTAGATGACTTACTCGGTGAAAACTATGAGGAGATGGGGGATGAGGGAACCACCGCCTCAACTCGCTCCGGCGCGGCGATCGAGGAAGAAGCCTCCGAGGAGAGCGACGTTGACTTTGACGACTTTTTTGCAGACGAGGATTTAGCGGACGAGTCGGCGGAGGAGTTAGCACAGCCGTCAACCGACGCCGCCGCAGGAGGATCACAGGGGAACGCCCCGACGACAACAGCCGAGACAAACCTAGAGATTAAGCGTGACTTTCCCGAGTTGCAAGTGCTGCTGGGGATTGAGCCGCAATTTCTGGCTGAGGATGGGTTAGACCAATTGGCGGCTTATTTAGATCGCGGCCAGTCTCAGGAAACCGCAACAGACGCAGACGAGGCCGGCGATGAGTTTAAGGATCTCGAAGATCTACTCGATCTCGATGGTAGCGGTAGTTCTGCAACGACGACCAAACCTCCACAAACGGCCAGCAGTCCCCCCACAACCGGGCCGACAACCGGCCGTCCCAGTTCCGGCGGTGGAACGCGAACCAAACGGGCGACACGCCCGGCTTTTGAACAAACCATGCGGGTTCCGATTAAACAACTGGATAATCTCAGTAACCTGGTTGGGGAACTGGTGGTAAACCGCAATAGCTTAGAACAGGATCAGGAGCGGTTACGGCAGTTCTTGGATAATTTGTTGCACCAAGTTAGTCAACTAACGGAAGTGGGGCAACGAATGCAGGATCTCTATGAACGCACCTTGCTGGAGATGGCGTTGTTGGCCAGTCGTCAGCACCGCAAGTCCTTGAGTGCTGCCGAGTCGCGGGCGCGAAATTCGAGTGATCCGGGTTTAGTCACTCAAGGACAGGTTCAGTCCCAGAGTCAGCATGAGGATGGGGAATATGATGCCTTGGAAATGGACCGCTTTACGGCGTTCCACGAACAGGCTCAAGATATTATCGAGTTGATTGTTCGGGTACGGGAGTCGGCGTCAGATATTGAGTTCTTGGTCGATGAAAATGACCAGGTGACTCGCCAATTGCGGCAGATTACGACACAACTGCAAGAAGGCCTGACGCGATCGCGGATGGTTCCCTTTTCCAATGCTGCCGATCGCCTACCCCGAGGGGTGCGCGATAATGCCCTCAAGTTTGGTAAGCAGGTGGATTTACAGGTCGATGGCCGGGAAACCCTCATTGACCGCATGATCCTAGAACATTTGACCGACCCCTTGACACATTTGGTAAATAATGCTATAGCTCACGGGATCGAAACTCCCGAAGAACGGCAAGCCAAGGGCAAATCCCCGACGGGTAAAATCACCATTAGCACCTTCCATCAAGGGAACCAAACGATTATTTCAATTGCCGACGATGGGGCAGGGATTGACACGGAAAAAGTCAAAAATAAGGCAATTCAGAAAGGAATGATTACCGCCGCCCAGGCTCAGTCCATGAGCAGATTAGATATTTACGATCTGTTGCTGTTGCCTGGATTTAGTACCCGTGATAAAGCCGATGACCTGGCTGGACGAGGTGTGGGCATGGATGTGGTGAATACAAAACTCAACGAAATTCGTGGGGTTGTCAGCACCGATTCGACCCTGGGCAAAGGGACGACGTTTACCATTCGGCTACCGTTAACCCTGAGTATTTCTAAGGCCCTGTGTTGTATCAGCGATCGCGCCCCCATTGCTTTCCCCATGGATGGGGTTGGGGAAGTCTTAGATAACCTGCCCGTCGATCGCATTGTCAGCGAGTCCGATGGCCGGGCTTTCGTTCAATGGCGCGATCGCCAAGTCCCCTATCAGCCACTGCGGGAGTTGTTTACCTACAATCGCACCTCGCGGCGATCGCAGATGTACGGGGCCAATATGGAAGATGACACCATTTCTGTGGTCATTCTGCGATCAGCCGGTAGTTACCTGGCCATTTCCGTCGATCAAATTGTCGGCGAACAAGAGATCGTCATCAAACAACTCGAAGGCCCCATCCCCAAACCCACCGGCATTACTGGGGCAACAGTGATGGGGGATGGACGTATCGTTCCCATCGCCGATGTCTTGGAATTAATTGACCTATCCATGGGCCGAGTGCGCCATGATTCGAGTAGTCTCCTCTGGAACGCCGAAGAATTGGCGGCCCAGGAAACCGACATGGCCGAGGCAGAGAAAGCCGAACCTCTGGTGTTGATTGTCGACGACTCGATCACCGTGCGCGAGTTGTTATCAATGACCTTCAAGAAGTCGGGGTATCGAGTCGAACAGGCGCGGGATGGACAGGAAGCCTGGGAGAAACTGCGATCGGGCTTACCCTGTGAACTGGTCTTCTGCGATATGGAAATGCCCCGCATGAACGGCATGGAACTGTTAGAGAGGATGTACCATGACGAGTATCTCTCGGATCTACCCATTGCCATGTTGACATCACGAACGGCGGAGAAAATGAAACGCAAGGCCGCCGATCTCGGGGCGCGAGGCTATTTCACAAAACCCTATCTCGAAGAAGTACTCCTCGATGCAGCAGCGCGGATGCTGAATGGAGAAGTGTTAATGAGTGCCTCGGAACCGGTGAGTAGTGAGTAGAGGCACAAGAAGGGAACAGGGAACAGGGAATAGTCAATAGTGAATAGTGAACAGTGAACAGGGAAAAGGAGTTAGCGTTCGACGGGTTCTCCAGCAGCTTTCCATCCAGCTAAGCTGGGAGGAAAGGATTTGACATTGTCATAGCCGAGGAGTTGCAGACTGGTTAAACCCATAGCGGTGCGATAGCCACTGCTGCAATAGAGAATCACCGGACGATTTTTGGGAATTTGATCGAGGTTCCGACTCAGACTGCGTAGAGGAATATTGATGGCCTGGGGAATATGGCCCCCTGCATATTCCGAAGGTTCGCGGACATCCACAATTAGGGGATTATCGCGGCTAATCACCTGTTTAAGGGCTTGAGTATCTCCAGCCTTGTAATAGTCAGCGGGGATAGAACTTAGAAAATCATCGATCGCCTCAGAGAGGTCAGCAGAGACATTAACCGAGTCAACAGACGGGCTGGCCAGGGCCACCCGAGGAGCGATCGCAACCAACAGAAACAACACAAAACTAGACTCGAGACAAACCTTGTCATCACTATTAACTATTAACTATTAACTATTAACTACCAACGGGCATATCCCGAGAGGCGAGGACATCAACCCCCGTATCGAGGGCATTGGCTAACACCACATCCCCCATCGAAATCGGGGCCTGAAGGGTCAATTCATGGAGGGCCTGACAGAGATCGCCCATTAACTCCTTGGGAATCGCATCCTGGGTTTTCACCGGCAGCCTGGCCCAGAGTCCATTTTCAACCCGTACTGTGGTTGTCACCATACGTTTGGGGGCAACATGTTCTTGACGGGCATAGGCATCGCCACGACGGCAGCTATTGCCTCGGACTTCTACGACTTCCCCCTCAATATCATCGACCTCTAAGCGACAGCCCATCGGACAGCCGATACAGAGATAATGGGTGGTTTCTGGCGGTTGTGTTTGTGTGGCAGTGGTCATGATTGTTCCTCCCGATTCGGGGTTTGACTGGGTTAGTTGTCTGGGTTAGTTGTCTGGGTTAGTTGTCTAGGTTAGTTGTCTGGGTTAGTTGTCTGGGACAATATCCACTCGTAGACTATCCCCATGAAACTGTTGTAAGAACTTCGGCCGCACTTTGATGTTGACCATCTCAGCCGGGAGAACGTAGCGAATTTTCTTCTCGTAAATATCTCCGAGACGCAAGACACAGTTTTCCATCGGCTTACGGACGCGCATATACACCGTATGGTCGCGATCGCTCGAAATGGTTTGGGGCACACAGTAGCCGACATTTTCCCCCGGAATCAGGCGGATATTATCGGGGGGCGGTTGTTGGCCTCGGGCGTAGAGTCCGGCGTTACGTCCGGCGAGTTCTGACTCCTGACTGACGAAATCCACTAAATCGTGAATATGAACCGTATTCCCACAGGCGAAAACCCCATCTTTGCTGGTTTCCATGGTACTAGCCACCAGAGGACCACTGGTTACCGGGTCGAAGCGTAGATTCAACTGACGGGCTAATTCGTTGTCGGGAATCAGGCCAATCGACAGCAACAGAGTATCACAGGGAATCCGCTGACTGCGGCTCATATCAGGGGTAAAGCCCTCAACTGGGGCGACGGTTACGGCTTTGAGGCGATCGCCCCCATGGATATCGACCACCGTGGTGGACAAATGCAGAGGAATATCGAAATCATGCAGACATTGAACAATGTTGCGGTTCAAGCCATTGGCGTGGGGCATAATCTCATAGACACCAACCACTTCAACCCCTTCAAGGGTCAATCGTCGGGCCATAATCAAGCCAATATCCCCTGATCCTAAAATGACGGCTCGATTTCCCGGCAACAGGCCCATCATATTGACAAAGCGTTGGGCCAAACCAGCGGTGAGAACCCCTGAGACTCGGGTTCCGGGGGTGCGAATGGCGCCTCGGGTACGTTCTCGCGCCCCCATCGCTAACACCACCGCCTTACTGGAGAGAACATTCACCCCAGCCTGGCCGGACATGAGTTTGACGCGGTTGTCTCGGTCTAAATCCAAGACATAGCTATCGGTGGCCAGGTCAATATCTTGATCTAAGACCTGTTCGAGATAGCGTTGAGCGTATTCGGGGCCGGTGAGTTCTTCTTTGAAGTGATGCAAGCCAAAACCAGGATGGATACATTGCAGTAGCACTCCTCCGGCTTCTTTCTCGCGATCAACCACCAGAACGCGATCGGCGCCGCTTTCCTTGGCCCCGATCGCCGCCCCCATTCCCGCCGGGCCACCGCCGACGACCACCACGTCATAGTCAGGTTTTAGATGTTGGGGATTGGTAATTAGCATGATTTGGAAACCTCTTCTTGTCGGGGACGGGCCACCCAGGAGTCCCCGCCGCGTTTGGTAATGGCAGTGAGGGGAAGGTCGAGTTCTTCGCTCAGTAGCTGCATACAGCGTCCGGTACAGAAGCCTCCCTGACAGCGTCCCATGCCGGCGCGGGTGCGGAATTTGATGCCATCGAGGGTGCTGGCCCCGCGACGAATAGCATCTCGGATCTCGCCTTCGCTGATAAATTCACAGCGACAGACGATGCGTCCATAACTGGGGTCTTTTTCGGCCAGTTCGATTTGTTCTTCCGTCGAGAGACTGGCGAAATGGATGGGTTTGGGAATGGTGGGGATGAAGTCGTCTTTGGGGGTGAGAGATAAGCCTTCATCCCGTAGGATCTCGACGAGGAGGGTGGCGATCGCCGGGGCGGCGGTTAAGCCAGGGGATTGGATGCCGGCGACGTTGATGAATCCTGGTTTGGTGGTGGGGCCGATGATGAAGTCTTCGCTGCCGGTGACGGCCCGCAAGCCGGCAAATTCGGCGATGCAGTCGCGAGGGCTAATTCCCGGAACGACCTGGGTCACGGTGTTGAAGACCTGTTGACCGCCCTCAGCGGTGGTGGTGAGGTCTTCTTTGCTGTCTACGTATTCAGCGGTGGGACCCACCATAAGGGTTCCGTCATAGGTGGGAATGACGAGGATTCCTTTGGAGACGGGGGTGGGACAGGGGAAAATGACGCGCTTGACAAAACCGTTGAGACGTTTGTCGAGGAGGTATTCTTCGCCTTTGCGGGGGCGGATGGAGAAGGTCGCCACTCCGGCCAGTTCAGCAATTTTGTCGGCGTAGAGTCCGGCGGCGTTGAGGATGAAGCGCCCTTGTAGGGGCGTACTCTTGTGGTCGCCCTCGTTGGCGGTGATGACGCGCCAGTGGTCTCCCTCTTGTTCAATGGCGGTGACGCGGCGATCGCATTTGATATGAACGCCATTGCGGGCGGCACTTTCGGCCAGGCCAAAACAGGCTTCGTAGGGGTTAATCACGCCGGTGGTGGGGGCGTAGAGGGCGGCGATCGCGTCGGTGCTAATTTGGGGTTCTTCGGCCTGAATGCGGGCCTTGTCCCACAGTTCTAAGCCGGGAACCCCTTTGCGCTTGCCATAATCTTGCAGTTTGTCGAGGGTTGGCAGTTGGTCTTCATCCATGGCGACGGTGAGTTCGCCAATGCGCTTAAAGCCAAACCCCAATTCGTCGCAGAGGGTATCCCATTGTTGGTTTCCCTCCCATTCGAGTTGTCCTTTGAGGGTTTCTGGGGGACCGTGATGGCCGCCGTGGATGATGCCGCTATTGGCTTTGCTGGTTCCAAAGCCGACTTCTCCTTCTTTTTCGATTAGGGCCGTGGTGATGGCATAGCGACTGAGTTCACGGGCAATGGTACAGCCAATTACACCGCCGCCAATAATCAATACGTCGTAAAGCATGGCGAACCTTGTAGCAGTGGGCAGTTAATAGTTAATAGTTAATAGTTATTAACTATTAAGTTTGGGAATGTTAGGGGTGATAGCTTGACAAAAGTTTTATCGTGTGGTAAGGGCTTTTGCGAAATCGGGTTTTGGGTTCTGAAACTGGTGAACAGACGGGCGAACAATAGCCAAAACCATCGATATCAACTCATATTTTCAGTATAACGATCAAGTTTTGGCGGATTACCGCTGAACCCTTAAATTGTTGTGAATCTTTGTAGTTGATGTGAGATTCCCAGAGCGATCGCGATCGCCTCAATTGCGATCGCCTCGATGGACAACTCAGTCTCTCCATCTCAATCGATGATCGCCAAACGCCGTCGTCGTTGAGCGAGTTCAGCGGCTAAGGCGATCGCTGCCAGGGTACTCGTGGTACGAGCCAAGCCTCGGCCGGCGATATCAAAGGCGGTACCATGATCGGGGGAAGTGCGCACAAAGGGTAAGCCAATGGTGGTATTCACCGCTAAATCAAAGGCCATCAGCTTGACGGGGATTAAGCCTTGATCGTGATACAACGCCAGATAGGCGTCGGACACTGGCACATCAGGGGTTTCAAACCAGGCTCGTCCTGGATTCACCCAGAGGGTATCTGGGGGAGTTAGTCCCCGCAGCTTCACCCCGGGGCGTTTTTGCCGTTCAGCGTCCAACCAAGGAGAGAGGCGATCGATTTCTTCGCGTCCGAGTTCTCCCGCCTCGCCGCTGTGGGGATTGAGTCCCGAAATGGCGATATCGGGGGCCGCGATGCCAAAATCTCGTTGGAGAGACTCCACCAGTAAATCGAGTTTACTCGTCAACAACTCCGGGGTGAGGGCTTGGGGAACCGCTTCTAGGGGAATGTGGGTGGTGGCCAGAAGCGATCGCAACGTCCAACCCGTATGAGGCGATCGCCCCACGAACATCATGCCAAAGCGATCGCAGCCAGCCCCCTCAGCCAAACATTCCGTCTGTCCTGGATAGAAATGGCCCGCTTGATGCCATAGAGATTTGGCAATGGGCGAGGTGACAATCGCATCAAACTCCCCGGCCCGAGTTCGGGTGATGGCCTCTTGTAGATAGGCGAAACTTGCATCACCCGTGGCCGCCGTTCCCTGGCCAGGATGAACTGGCTCACTATCAATATCAATATCAATTAACTTGAGGTCTTCGGGGTCGCGAAGCGGTTGACAGCGATCGCTCCAACCTGTAGCCTCACAGGTTTTCCTCAGCCGCTGATAGGTCTCCTCTAACACCCGCCGGCTACCAATGACTGTAATATCTAAAACCGGGAGATGCTCATCAGACAAAGCCTTAAGAACAATTTCTGGGCCAATCCCAGCGGGATCTCCGAGGGTGAGAGCAAGACGAGGTAAGGACATGGGGAAGAAGGCAAAAGGCAACAGGCAACAGGCAACAGGCAGAACCCACCCTGAAAATAGCTGGCTTGAGGAAGATTTTAGCCTGAGGTCTTCCTTGCCGAAACCAGAAACGCGGCAAAAGTGGTAGAATCCGAGTGAGCTACGAGTCCCGAACCTCGTCTAAGCCAACCTTATAAAACGACATTGACATCAAAACTATGAGCGGAGAAATTTTCAACGCAGCCATTCTGTCCTCCACCCTAATTTTAGTGGGTCTCAGCCTAGGCTTCTTGCTTCTCAAAATTGAAGGTGGGGAAGAGGCTTAAGGCATCTCAAATATGGGTAGGGGAGGAACGCCCTTTCCTTACCCGTGATCCGGCTCATCAAGATGTTCAGCAACCTCGTGATAAAGAGTTGCCACATGATCATCTTGCAGATAATAAAAAACATTACGTCCCTGTCGACGATAGCCCACAATACGATGGGCGCGAAGGGTTCGCAATTGATGAGACACCGCTGACTCGCTCATATTGACCACGGCCGCAAGGTCACAGACGCATTGATCTCCCTGAGACAAGACCGAGAGAATCCGCAGACGGTTGGGGTCGCCTAGACAGCTAAAGAAAGCTGCCATCTGTTGTGCTTTGTCCACATCAAGCAGGCGCGATCGCCGCGATCGCACCTCCGTCAAGTCCACCGGATGGCGAACCGAACAATGGGGTGACTGAGTGTTGGCCTGAGTGTTGGCCTGAGTGTGCTGAAGTTCATCCATAATTACCTCCAGTCTAGCGCAAAGAGACCCCCATCCCTAGCCAGACACCCCTAAATCGATCATTTGGACACCGTGAACCCCAGCCAAATTTTGCCAGTCAGCCCCCTAACTCGCCGGCGAAACTCGCCAGCAAATATGAGAATGTTGCGGTGGCGTCGTTAATATATGTTAACATTTCTGACAAGTTAGAGTCTGCCCAGTCTGTCGTCTTGTCTCGATCCTGATTGCGCTGAGAGTTGTATCAGGAGGAGCGACTGTCGTTACTGAGATCCCCTTCAATGACCCCCACCTGGCATCCATGCCCGGTGGAGGAGTGACCGGAGATAACCCGGTCGTAGCTGCGAATCGGCCATCAAGGTGAGTACGGCAACAGGTCCGGTTGCTTCTCCTTAGGGCTGCCAAAGTTCAGTTACTCTATCGCGCCACGGGCATTTTAGTTAGTTGCCCGCAGAGATGGTCAGTTAAGCCGGGCTTGAACCCTGCTGCCTGACGCTTGTTTCCTCCCCCACCTGCGGCGCGAGGTGGGGGGTTCCACAAGGAGTTTTTGATGAGCCTATTAATCGTTGGTGCCACCGGTACCCTAGGAAGACAAATTGCCCGTCAAGCCATTGACGAAGGATATTCCGTTCGCTGTCTAGTCCGCAGTTTCAACCGAGCCTCCTTTCTGAGAAAATGGGGCGCCGAACTCGTCCGTGGGGATCTCTGCGATCCAAGTACCCTTCCGCCTGCCCTCGACGGCATCACTCACGTCATCGACGCCGCCACCGTCCGAGTCACCGACTCTTTAAGCGTCAAAGAAGTCGATTGGCATGGCAAAGTCGCCCTCATCCAAGCCGCTCAGCAAGCCGGAGTTGAGCGATTTGTCTTCTGTTCAATTCTTAACAACGACCAGTATCCCCATGTTCCCCTCATGGAAATCAAACGCTGTACTGAGCGTTTCCTAGCCGAATCAGGACTCAACTACACCGTCCTACAACTGGCAGGATTCATGCAGGGACTCATCGGACAATATGCCATTCCCATACTCGATAACCAACCCGTTTGGCTAACGGGCAAAGCCGCCCCGATTGCCTACGCCAACACCCAAGACATCGCGAAATTTGCCGTCAAAGCCCTCAGCCTACCCGAAACCGCCAACCAAACCTATCCCATCGTAGGGACTCGGGCCTGGAGTGCCGAAGAAATCATCCAACTGTGTGAACGACTCTCAGGACGAACCGCCCGCATCACCCGCGCCCCTCTCGGCTTATTGCGAACCGTCCGTCGGGCTGCCCGCTTCTTCCAATGGGGTTGGAACGTTGCCGATCGCCTCTATTTCGCCGAAGTCTTGGCCTCAGGCAATCCCCTGGCCACCAGCATGGATGACGTGTATCCTGTCTTCGACATCAACCCCAACGAGATGACGACCCTCGAAGCCTACCTACAGGAATATCACAGTCGCATTATGAAGAAACTCAAAGAAATTGAGTACGAACAAGAAAAAACCAAAGCGCGGAAAAAACGGCAGCGATCGCCCTTCAAATCATCCGACTAACCCTCGACTAACCGTAAACAAGGGTAAACCCAACCTTGTCCTAGGGAAGATTCGTGGGAAGATAACCTGGGATCGCCACAGTGCCACCCCTGACTGCTGAACGTACAACTAAGAGGTAAACTCCGAGCGTGCCGAAAGTTGGCATTATCTACAACGAAGTTAAACCCGCCGCCTGTCGCGTCAAAACTCAACTCGAACAGGATCTCACCGCCCGAGGATGCCAGGTGCGGGTTGTCACCGGAATGGGCGGTATCCTAGGGCATTCCAAACCCGATAGTCCCGTCTGTCATACCCCCATTCATGGACTGGTTCCCCCGGGGTTTGACAAAGACTTCGACTTTGGGATCGTCCTCGGGGGCGATGGAACCGTCCTCGCTGCCTTCCGCCAAGTTGCCCCCCTAGGAATCCCCCTATTGACCGTCAACACGGGCCATATGGGATTTCTCACCGAAACCTATCTCAGTCAACTCGACAATGCCTTAGAAGCCGTCTTTAAGGGTCAATACCGCATTGAAGAACGCACCATGGCAACCGTGCGAGTCTTACGAGAAGACACCGTTCTCTGGGAAGCCCTCTGTCTCAACGAGATGGTTTTGCATCGAGAACCCCTAACCAGTATGTGCCACTTTGAGGTCATTGTCGGCGAACATTCCCCCGTCGATATTGCCGCAGACGGGGTGATTGTCTCAACCCCCACCGGTTCCACGGCCTACGCCCTGTCCTCCGGTGGCCCCGTCATCACCCCCAACGTCCAGGTGCTTCAACTTGTGCCGATTTGTCCCCATTCTCTAGCCTCGCGGGCCTTAATTTTCTCAGATACCGAACGGGTGCAAGTTCTCCCGGCGACCCGAGAACGGATGATGATGGTTGTCGACGGCAATGCCGGCTGTTACGTCCTCCCCGACGATCGCGTCGTCATCGAGAAATCCGACTATATCGCCCGTTTTGTCCGTCTGCGTCCCACGGAATTTTTCCGGGTATTGCGGGAGAAACTCGGCTGGGGATTGCCCCATATTGCCAAACCGACCTCCGTCGAACTGCCCTAGGGACTCAAGCCGATCCCCTAAAGACGTTAAGATATATAAAAGGCTGAATCACACCCTCTACGCGAGTCTAAGCAAGTCTAAGCAAACAGTCTATTGCAGCTACATTTACCGAGCCTCGGAAGTATCCTATGAACCTACCGATTCAAGCTGTCCAATCTCCGTATTACGGCAGTTCCCCCAATCGAACTCCCCCGCCAGATTTACCCTCTCTGCTACTAAAAGAGCGAATCGTCTATCTGGGGATGCCCCTGGTTGCATCGGTAACGGAGTTGATCATCGCCCAACTGCTGTACTTGCAGTACGATGATCCTGACAAGCCGATCAAAATTTATATTAACTCCACCGGAACCTCTAACTACGGGGGTGAACCTGTCGGCTTTGAGACAGAAGCCTTTGCCATTTGCGATACCCTCAACTACATTAAACCGCCGGTTCATACCATTTGCCTAGGAACGGCTATGGGGATGGCGGCGATGCTGTTATCGTCAGGAACCCCCGGATGTCGGGCCAGTTTGCCCCATGCCTCGATCATCTTGCAACAGCCGAAAAGCTTTGCCCAGGGACAGGCCACAGACATTCAAATTCGGGCCAAAGAAGTCCTGGCTAACAAAGCCACCATGTTGGAGATCTTTGCCCAGAATACTGGCCATTCCGTCGAAAAAATCGGCAAAGACATGGATCGTTTGTTCTATATGACGCCAGAACAGGCTAAAGACTATGGTCTCATTGACCGAGTTCTCGTCAGTGAGAAAGGTGACAAACATACCGAAGAACTCGCTGGCGTATCCTAGTTTGGCTTCGTTTGGCTTCATCGGCCCTAAGCCGACGTTATACCCTAACGCCCCTATGGGGCCTGCAACTGTCTTTTTAAGGGAGAATTTAACCAATGCCCATTGGCGTGCCTAAAGTTCCGTATCAAATGCCTGGGGACACCTATACCCAGTGGATTGATATCTACAACCGTCTCTATCGTGAACGGATTATCTTCATTGGCCGGGATATTGATGATGAACTGGCGAATCAGGTCATTGCGGTGATGCTGTATTTGGCGTCAGAAGACCCGGATAAGGACATCATGGTCTATATCAATTCCCCCGGTGGTGTGGTCAGTTCGGGGATGGCCATCTATGACACCATGCAGCATATTAAGGCAGATGTGGTGACGATTTGCGTGGGGCTGGCGGCCTCGATGGGGTCATTTCTGTTAGCTGCCGGAACTCCCGGAAAACGCCTGGCGTTGCCTCACTCACGGATTATGATTCACCAACCCTCTGGGGGAACCCGTGGACAGGCTAGTGACATTCAGATTGAGGCCAAGGAGATTCTACGGATTCGTCATCAGTTGAATGGCATTTATGCCGCGAATACGGGACAGTCGATTGAGAAGATCGAGAAGGATATGGACCGTGATTTCTTCCTCTCGGCAGAACAAGCCAAAGAATATGGTTTGATCGATCGCGTCTTGGAAGGAAAGCCGGTCTAATTGGCTAAACTGGGCTTCCCTCGGCTACAATCCGGGGGAAGTCTGCTTTTTTTTGCCGTTTGGTGCGCCCTTGTTGCGCCCTTGTTGCGCGTTCGCTGAACCTCCATGGAGTTACTCGATTGTTATCGCCTTTTGGGATTAACCCCGCACGCCACCGTCGCGGAGGTCAAAGCCTCCTATCGGTCTTTGGCGCGACGGTTGCACCCGGATCTCAATCCTGGACTCTCTCACGATCGCTTTGTCCGGTTGCATCAAGCCTATCAGGTGTTACTAGAGGTGGTTCCCAACTCCGCCACTCCAGCGTCGCGGTTAGATCCGGATCTGTCTCAACCCCCCGTCCCAACGACGGCCCCGCCACCGAGAACCACCAAAACCACAAGGACTAACAGCCCAGAACAGGCTCCTCGGACGGCCACGAAGACCGGCCCCCCATCGTCACCACCCGGCGCTTCATCTGCGGGGACATCCCAGGCTTCCTCTGGGTTTCGTCATCATCCCCAACTGTCCCCCTTCGAGCGTCAGTTGAAGTCCCAGGCTTACTATCGGCTGCAAAAGCTGCTCGGCCAGGGGAAATTTGCCCATGCGATCGCCCTCGTCGAAGGCTTATCTCAACGTCTCTCGGTGGATATCGAGGTGCATCAATGGCAAGCGGTGACCTACCAACGGGTGGCCCGTCAGTCCATCAAACAAGGGGAGTTTCGCAAGGGCCGGATTTATCTCAATAAAGCGTTGCGAACCGATCCTCATAACCACAGTCTCCGCCAGGAAGTTGAACAGGATTTCCGACGGTTGCAACGACAGGTTCGACAACGCTCGTCTCATCGCGTCAGTCCCTAGATTATGATTCGTTGCGGAAGGCGGGTAGGGGAGAGTCAGGGAATTGTCGATGGGGAACGGGGGCTGTCATCATCTCTTCCACGAGAGGTTGTTCTTGGAGGGTATCCCCTTGGCTATTGTTGGCTTCGGGATTAGGCTGAGAAACCGGGTTCGCGGAGGAACGATTCTCCTCAGGGGGGCTGCTGCGACGGGGTTCGTCGCCAAATTCGATGGTGTTGGAGGTCTCTGATCTGTCAGACTCTTGGGGCGAGGGACTGCGATCGCCAGAGGGTTCGGGAACTCGGTTGGGAGAGTTAGGACGCGTTTGGTTGGCGAGTTGGGCCAGGGTTAAATCATGGGTGAGGTAGATATGGCCCAGGGTTCGGCCTTGGTAGCTGCGGCGGGTGAATCGCCAGCCGGAATCGAGATAAATGCGGGAAAACTCCCCTTCGGCCATTCCCCGAGTTCGGCCAATTTCTAGGCGGGGTAAGTTGCGATCGCGGCCAATGGGAACCCCCACCAGGACCAGTTCTCCACCCCGTTCGAGGACTTGTAGGTTGTACTGAACACCAAGATCTTCTTGTCCGGCCCGAATCGAGTAACCGTTACTGTCTGTGCCACGGCCGCAAATTCCGCTAAAGTCAAAGTTGAGCAGTAAGGGTTCAACGCGGGTGGGGTTGCTTCCTTGTTCTTGCCAACAGGGCCGCTGATTGGAGAGTTGTTCAACGACCAGTAATTGATAGCCGTTGGTGCGTCCGATGGGGGCGGCGATCGCAATGACTTGATTCGCGTCAATTTCTCGCTGGTCAAATCGTGCTGCTACCTGAGATGAGGCGTTATCTTTGGTATAGCCTCTAGGGTTGCTGGCGATGGCATCTGGGGCGATGGTGACGGCCAAGCCAATCGCCGTGAGTCCTAGGACAATCTGTTGTCTAATCCGTTGTCTAATCTGCTGTCTGAGGAATTGCATGAGTTTCAGTTTTGCCTTGTTGTACTCTGTGCGAACGGGGTAATTTTTGTGAACTGATGCGAGACACCTATATTAAGAACATTAATTGCTCAGCTGTCAAGTTTAACCGTCAAGTTTAACGAGTTTAAGCATCCCAGGGATCTAGGGTGGTCTCAGAGTGCATCTCCGGCTGACTCGGGGAAAGTTTTGCTTCTTCGACGACGACCATTTGCCGAGAGATTTGGCGCTGGGGGTCTCCGGACCAGCGATCGAGAAAATCTTTAAAAAAGGCTTCTTCTAACCAAGTTTTGGTCACCACCGCCAAGGGGAGGGCTAAAATCAGTCCCAGTAACCCGAGAAAGGTGGCAAAAAAGATTTGCGCGGTTAACGTTACCGCTGGTAACAGAGAAATTTGTTTGCGCATCACCATGGGACTAAACCAGTAACTTTCCACGTTCTGAATGACGAGATATAAAATGAGAACTCCCAGGGCTTTTAAAGGGGTATCTAGGAGGGCGACGGAAATGGGAAAGATAACACTTAAAATCGGACCAATGTTAGGAACAAAGTTAAAGACACCGGCCAGGAGAGCGTGGGCAAACACAAAGCGAACTTGTAAGGCGGCTAAGCCAATGGCACTTAAACTAGCGACGAAGATGGAGTTAATTACAATTCCTCCCATCCAACCGAGTAAAACTTCTTCGCAGAGAGTCAATATTTCATCGGCGCGTCGTCGGTAAAATGAGGGAAATAGACGGATTAATAGGTTGCGATAGGAGGTGGGATCGACGAGAAACATCACCGTCAANACCAAAACAAAGAGAACTTTTAAAAGGACTGCCAAAGAGTTGGAAAAGAAGGTGACAAAGTTCTCAACAACGTTCTGGGCGAGAGGACCTACTTGTTGAGCCAGTTCCGAGAAATTCGGGAGTTGCAGTTCGTCAAGATTCAGCCAAACGGGGGGAGAAACGCGGACTTGATCAAGCCAATTTAGAAATCGCTGAAAGCCGACGGGGGCAAGTTCGATAAGTTGTTGAAACTGATTGATAAACGGAGGAGCAACTAGGGTAAAGAATAGGGTTCCAAATAGCCCGACGAGGATGAGAGCAATCAAAACCGCTAACTCCCTAGAAGGTTGAAACCCTAATCGTTTACCCCACTTTTGTAGGAGACAGACTAAGCTGTTGAGGGCGATCGCCAAGACAATGGCACTGAGTAGCAACAGCAGTGCTTCGCGAAATTCCCAGAGAATGACGAGAGAAATTACAAAGCAAATAACGGCAATCCAGTCACCTAATTTCACGACAAAAAATTACTCCTGATTGTTTTTATTAAGAATTAATGATTAAAACGCGAACGGACTATCCAAGTATCTTGCGCCAAATTTCACGATCTCAAACATCCCGTTTACCCCCCTAATCAACGGGTTGCAACAGAATGAGACTCGCTTGAGTTACGTTGAGGTTCTACGTTTGCTGAAGATAATTTCAGTCAAGGCTTTGAGGGCAAAATGGGGCAGGGCCAACATTCTACGCCAGCGCCAGGGTTCTTGGTAAAGTCGGTACGCCCATTCTAAATGATTATCGCCCATCCATTTAGGCGCTCGCGGTTTGACGCCGCCCCAGATGTCAAAACTTCCCCCAACACCAATCCAAATGGCTTGGGGACAGTGATGGCGATGGGTTTGAATCCAAAGTTCTTGGCGGGGAACGCCAAGGCCAACTAAAATCACCGCTGGCTGTTGTTGATCTAACTCTTGTAGGAGTTGTTGATGTTCGTCGTCGCTGAGATAGCCGTGATAGATGCCGCTGAGGTTGAGGTGTGGATACTGTTGGCGTAGGTTGCGGGCGGCTTGTTGAATCACCTCGGGTTTACCGCCGTAACAGAACACCGTCTCTTGGGGAGATAGTTGAGAGATGAGGGTTTGGGCGAGTTCGATTCCCGGTTGGCGTTTGAGGGATTGGCCGATCAGTTTCAGGTAAAGCACAACTCCCGCGCCGTCGGGAATGACGAGTTCGGCGTTGTGGATGGCTTGGGCCAGTTGGGGGTTGTGTTGGGCTTGCATGGTCATTTCGGCGTTGAGGGTGACGACATGCAGGCCCTGGTGTTGTGTCAGTTGCGATCGCAGCCACTGACTATAGTCTGAATGCAGATGAACGGGACTTCCGAGGATGGTAACTGTGGGTAGGGGGTCGGCGATCATGAGATGATTGAGGGGATGGCCTCGATGTTGGCTTCATGTTGGCTCGATTGTATCTGGATTTGCTATGTCTTTAACCCTCGATCGCGTTTCGCTGCGAACAACGTCTGGACGGTTAACGCTGCTTGATGAGATTTCGCTAGGGTTAACGCCAGGCGATCGCTTGGGGGTGGTGGGGATTTCTGGGGCGGGGAAATCTCTGTTGTTGCGGTTGTTGAATCGTTTGCAAGATCCGACAGCGGGCGAGATTTTTTGGGGCGATCGCCGACTGACGGAAATACCGATTTTGCAGTTACGCCGTCAAATTGTTTTGGTTCCTCAGGAGTCGAGGTTGTTGGGGATGACGGTAATCGAAGCGATGGCCTATCCGTTGCGATTGCGAGACTTGGGGGCTGCTGAGATTCAAAGGCGAGTGGATCGTTGGTGCGATCGCCTGAAAATCCCCTCGGATTGGTTGGGAAAAACGGAGTTACAGTTGTCTGTGGGACAACGGCAATGGGTGGCGATCGCGCGGGCCTTAGCCACGGAACCACAGGTTCTCCTATTGGATGAACCCACCTCAGCTTTGGATGTGGGGCGGGCCGAGATGTTAATGGGGGTACTCTCATCGCTAACTCAGGAGCGATCGATGATGTTGGTGATGGCCAATCATCAGTTGGATCAGGTGCGTCAGTTCGCCTCGATGGTGTTACATCTGCGAGGGGGACGTATGATAGCCTGCTGCCCAGCGACGGCGGTAGATTGGCAACAACTCCATGAGGATTTTATTGCGGCGCGTCAACGGGTTGATGAGGACTGGGGAACTGTTAAAAATTAATCCTATAGAAATAGCGGGGATGAATAAGATACAGACGTAGGGGCAATCCCTCGTGGTTGCCCTTTCCTGGCAAAGAGTATCTTAAAACAGTCCCCAATCGGGAGAACGTAGCAGTTTAAGTTGTTCGAGACGTTGGCTGAAATAACTGTGGTCGAGACGGCTATAGTTGTTCATCATGGTGTTGTTGACGGCGATCGCCCAACTCCAGAGATGGGCGGCTTGGGTGAGGGGCTGAAACATCTGGGTTTCGCTCGCATCGAGGGGGCTAACGCTTTCATAGCCACGGAGAAAAGCATCTCGGATATGGCGACTGATGCCGGTTCGTAGGGCGATATGGAGGAATTTAGCCACGTCAAAGGCCCGCCAGCCATAGCCACATTGGTCAAAATCAAAGAGGGTAACACGGCCATCAGGGGTAAAATGGGCGTTTCCACTATGGGGATCTCCCCAGCAAATGGTCCAGTAGGGTTCTGATTGGGGGAGTGTCTCTAGGGCGGCTTTACTCTCGGCGACGGCGGTTTCGAGATAGTCACGATCGCCGTTGCGCCCGGAGAAGAAGGGGGCGATGGTATCGAGGGAGCGATCGAATAAGTACTCTAGGGATAGGGGTTCTCGGTGATAGCGACTGCGAAATAGATGGGCGCTTTCATGGAGGCGGGCTAGGGTTTCTCCGAGGAGTTGGCTTTGCTGAGGATTCACATCACCGAGGGGAACGTCGCCTTCGGCGAAGACAAATAAGGCGGCGTAGCGTTCTCCTTCGGGGGCGTTGATTGTGACGGCGAGACGGTTGTCGGTGGTGCGGAGGGGGTAGGCGATGGGTAAGCAGCGATCGCGACAGAAGGCTAAAAATTCAAGTTCAAAATAAACGTCGGAACGACTGCGCCAATGATGATGGGAAACTCGTAAAATGTAGGAACGGCTGATGGTTTGAACCAGGTAAACATCACTTAAACCCCGGTTCCAAAACTGACAGGCGATGACTCGATCAATGTCATAGGATGATAACACTTCTGAGATCAAGGCCTGGGGAGACAGGCTTGAGTAGATGGTGGGGAAGGTTGGGCGATCGTGACTGGGTTGAGTCCCCGGATGGGGACGCATCACAGACAATCGCTGGGCGTCAAGGGATTGAAGCCGAGTCGGGGCGGGATAAAGTTGCATCATAGTAAGTGAGGAGGAACGCGATTCGGTTCAGGCATGAACGTCTGGCCTGAGAAAAAGCTGTGGCGATACTGTCGGATTTATGAATTATATTTTAGACCAAATTGCTCTGTATTAACAGTTTCATTTACCAATTTTTGCTCTATCCTTAGAGGTTCTGGGTCTTCATTAATTTCCCGCTTAATTGTCATGATATTCTAACAATTTAACGGGCAAAAATGGGTCTCAAATGTAACATTTAAGACAGTTTTTTTAGAAGAGTTGCAGTATGAAGAGCCGAGACTGAGGTGTGAATGACCGGCCGAGCTGCTTTAAAATGGCTAAGTTTATCGTTGTTGCAACAGATTTATGGAGGTTCTGGTTAAACAATTCAGCCCATCTCAACGGCAACAGTTGCGGCGATCGCTGCTCGATTGGTATAGCCAGCAGGGGCGATCGCTGCCCTGGCGCGATCGCCCCACTCCCTATCGGGTTTGGATTTCTGAGGTGATGTTGCAGCAAACCCAAGTCAAAACCGTTCTGCCCTACTTTGAACGATGGATGCACCAGTTTCGCGACATCCCCAGCCTGGCCCAAGCCGACTTACAAACAGTCCTCAAAGCCTGGGAAGGACTGGGGTACTATGCCCGCGCCCGCAATTTGCACCGTAGCGCCCAACAAATCTGCGATCGCCACCAAGGCCAGTTTCCCAAAACCTATGACGAGGTATTAGCCCTTCCCGGAATTGGCCGCAGTACCGCTGGAGGGATTCTCAGCGCCGCCTTTGGCCAAGCCTATCCCCTTCTCGATGGCAACGTGAAACGCGTCTTAGCGCGACTAATTGCCCTGCCGGTTCCTCCAGCGAAGGCATTAGGGCAACTCTGGGATCTCTCCGCCGAGATTTTAGATGATCAACATCCTCGGAACTTCAACCAAGCCATCATGGACTTAGGGGCCACCTGTTGCACCCCCAAAAACCCCACCTGTTTACTCTGTCCTTGGCGGCCCTTCTGCCAAGCCTATCAAACCCATCAACAACAGCAGCTTCCCATGACTGAACGCCGTGCGCCCCTTCCCCATAAACAAATTGGTGTAGCCGTAATTTGGAACGATCGCCAACAAATTCTCATCGATCGCCGTCCCGACGAGGGCTTACTCGGCGGATTATGGGAGTTTCCCGGTGGTAAACTCGAAGCCGAAGAATCCTATCAGGACTGTGTTCGCCGTGAAATTCGCGAGGAACTGGCTATTGAGGTTGAAGTCGGCGAGCATCTGATTACCGTCACCCATGCTTACAGTCACTTCAAGGTTTCGCTTCATGTCTATCACTGTCGTCATGTCGCCGGCGATCCTCAACCCCTGGAATCTCAGGAAATCCGCTGGGTGAGGTTAGATGAACTCGATGCGTTCCCGTTCCCCAAAGCCAACAGCAAAATCATCGCCGCCTTGCGTCAACCCCCCAGCTAGCGCCATAGGGGAACCCCGGCTTGGGGGAAGCCGGGGTTTGGGGGTATTCCCGTTGCGGGAATCTTTTTCTATTATACGATGCGGACGAAAGGACTTGAACCTTCACACCTTGCGGTACTAGAACCTAAATCTAGCGCGTCTACCAATTCCGCCACGTCCGCGTTGAATTTTCGCTTTGACATCCTAGCATGGGTGAGGGGGGAAAGGCAAGAGGGGAATAGTGAATAGTGAATAGGGAACACTTCGACAGGCTCAGTGCGGTGCAGGGAATAGGGAACACTTCGACAGGCTCAGTGCGGTGCAGGGAATAGAAAAGACGTAGGGGCGTGCCCTTCGCCCGAGGTAAGAGGGGGTTAGTGGGCGATCGCCACCTCAACGGAATGATAGAGGGTATCCCGTTGTTGGGAAGTCACCCAGGGGTATTGTCTGCACTTTACCATACACTACAACTGAATTGACTGCTCCCACCAACTCAGTAATGGATGATTTTTGTGGGGGATGTATCTCCCTTGGACTCGGATAGCTGTTAAGACTTCTCTTAACTGAGACTGGGACACTTTATTGCTGTCTGCCCAATTTTTAATGATATCTAAAGTTGAAAATATTTTAAGACTGTTTGACTCAGTTTTAGCAAATGATATTGCTTTTCTATCATCCGTTGCGATCGCCCAGCCGCGATTAACCCCAATAGCCAAGGTGGCTGATTCTCCATCATCTTTCATTTCTGCGACATAGTTAACAAATAGCTCCTCTTCTCGCTCAGATTCAAAATCAACCACTAAAAGTAACTCATTTTCGATAGATTTTTTAAACTCAATGATGTTGGACTTCCCTTGACTCTCCTGCTCTTGCAGATAAGTCAATGTAATTAGTTCTCGTTCTCTCACCACTTCAGTGACAACGGCTTGCGTCGGCATCGATTCCAGAATTGATGTGAATTGACCCGAGGCTGAGATGTTCAAAAGACAACAAGCATCCAGAACAATGGGGGAGCGATCGGTTAGTATCATACGTCTCCCTCACCCCTTAAACTTGTCGTAAGTCCAGATAAGCAGATTCCGGCTCTAGTCCGCTGGAGTAGTTTCGTAACGATTCGGCTATTCGACGAGCTTCCAAACGGTTCACATTCAACAAATCAGAAAATCTTCCTTCAGTAATTATCCCTTGATCTAACGCCTCAATGGCAAGATGTTGGTAGTGAATTGGCACTGTATCAGCACGATGCTCTAGCTCTTCTAAGCCGAGTTCTCGTTGTACTTGCTTGACCTTCAATCCTCTATTTTGCAATCGTTCCCAAGTCCCATAGGGTAAAAGCTTCATATCTTGTAGACGATAAATTAGGGCTTGTATTGACACGCCATAATAGTGAGCCAAAGTAAACAGATTAGTCGGTGTGAATTTACCTTGTGAACGAGTAATATCATTGAATCGTTGCAGGAGTCCGCTAGTCGGCATTAAAAAATATTTCGGAAAAGCTTCAGCTAATTGCTCGCTCCTAGGAACTCTTTCCCATTGATTGTCATGATCAATGACAGGCTTTCTGCGATGGGCCAAAAAATGTAGATATCCATGAGCCATCGACCAGCGTCGCCTTTCTTCGTAATGGTTGAGATTGATCGCCATGCAACCACCAAGCTGTTCTTGGTACTGGTAAATTTCAGAAAATTTTCCCGGCATCTTCAAATAAAAGACACGAATCCCTACACTTTGCTCCAAAATATCTCGCAAACCTACAACAGGTCCATCACCAAGCCCTAAACGCTGTCGTTCTCTTCCAGCAATACTTTCAGCGCTTGTATCAATAGAACTATTTAGGGTTTCGTACTCCACATACTCAGGAGGATAGTTTTGAGGCAGTGGGGACTCCATAAGCTGTTCAAGTTCTAAATAGTTGTGACACAACTGCTCAAATTCTTGAATGATGCTTTGTATTTTAACGTCATCCTCTGAATTGCGTTGAAAAGCTGCCCGAAATTGAACTGTAAAAGGCTCAGTTCCTGAAGGCAAGGTCACGAAATCACTAACCGGTCTTCCATAAAGACGAGCCAATTGGATTAATTCCTTAGGCTTAACTTGTCGCTCACCTTTTTCAATGGCAACCAAAGTTGTTCGTGCTACATTGATATCCCGTGCCGCTTCGGACTGAGTTAAACCACGCTGTTTACGGTACTGCCGTAAACGATCACCGAGTTCACGTGAGTTTATCCTATCTGGAATTTTAGTAGTCATTTTGGTTTACTCTCGACCTTATGGAACGATGTCCCGAGTCTTGTGTGAGCCGATTGGATTTCTCGAAAAGTCTCTCCAGAGATGAGACTCGACATGACCCCACTCATCAATATAAGCCTGAAAAAGCTTAATTAAGTTTATTCTAAATTTTTCTTCGGTTACCCCTTCTATTGTAGCAGTCTGATCGACAATATCATCCAAGACTGGGAAAGTTTTAGTCAATGATCTCCATTGAGATTGTCTCGTTTTTGATTCCTCAAATATTTTTCGCAGAGTGTTGACTTGACTGTACATATTATCGAGATAAATACAATCCTCATCCGTTGCCTGTCTTGCGTGAGGGACTATGTAGTGGTTCTTGTCATTTAAGTTTGATGCGAGGAGAGCTTGTCTTCTTAAAATACAAGATGAACAATAGCCACATTGTACGGGTTTACATCGATGGGGACGATCACAAGATTGTGTTAATTCGGATAAATCAGCTTTTTTATCTCTTGTAAGTGATTGACACATTTGGGCTTTTGTAGAAAATAAGAAAGGATTTCGGATCTTAAATACCCCTCCCAAAATATCTGAGACCAAGTTGCTTACTTTGAGCAACGTTAATGGGTGAGTGGAACGGGAATGATCTAGTCCTACAGTGGATTCAGAAGGAAGGTTGATGGCACCTATACCGTTTTCGTATAAATTTAAAACATTACAATCCATTAAATAAGCATAAGCAGAACCCAGCAAAGTAAAAACAACCCCTCGCGTTCTAAGCATTTTATTTTTTTGAGATCTCTTATCCTGGTACTCAAGACTAAATCTTAGCCGAGATAAACTGACACGATTTGCGAACTCTTGCTGTAGTTGTTTGAATACTGTATGCTGACGCTTGAATACAGTTGAATTAGCTCCTGTACCGAACAACATAAAAGATTTTTTGTCATCAGAAGTTAGACGAGTGTACAGACCAGCTAGAGCATCGAGACCACCACTCCACAAAGTCACTTCATCAACCGGTGATGCCTTAGGTAGGAGAAGATTATCTTGCTCAATTCTACGTCCTAAACCTGAACATTTCTTAAATTGAAACTTCCAGTCATTGCCAGTAGACCATTGTAACAAATCAGATAATTCTTTTTGAACAGAAATAGAGTTGAATTTTTCTGGATTGCGGATTGGAAGAACAACACAAATTTTGCTTTTTTGCTTGTTAAAGTCTGGCTTTATTAAGCGATCTACTGTATCAATAGCAATAGCCAGGTCAATGATATCAATCGCTATAGGTGGTAATATTTTCTTCAGTCCATACCCCAATTCATCCTCAAATATAGACAGAAAATGAGTTTCCGTCTGTTTAAGGATGCTATCAAGCACTGTGACTTCTGTTTTTCGATTCAGCAAACTGCTAAATTCAATAACATATCGACTGTTTTGACTCACTGTTTGATGATTTTTGGCTGTAGGGGTAGCCATTATAGCAAATTCTCCTCTAAATCTATTGATTTTCTAGTTGAACGTTTTGGCATTCTTATTTTTTTTATAGTTTGGGTAGCAATAATATTTGAGATCCATCTGTCTATAGTTGAGTCAATCTTTGGCCTCATAGAATTCACTCTCCGAGTCAAAAATTCTGTGGTCACATCATTATTGTGATTTCTGGTTGATGGAATTCTTGATGCAAATCTGAATTCATATATATTTGTGATATATCTTTTTAATATCATAAAATGTATACTGAAGTCACATAATCTCTCTTGATATCGAAAATCATGCACGACATCCCTAACAGAACGTATCATTAAATCTCTTAAGTAATGCGGCATGTCGCTTTGATTAATAAGTTGGTCAACTTTTTTGTTTAATTCTCCCCAATTCACTGATTTATTAAACCGATCTGGGCCAAGCTGATTGGAGAGCAGGTTTGCTAATTCTGAAGCTAGAGCGATTGGTTGATCTCCCTTCCGTTGTAGATCTTTTTTGAGTGCCATGAGTAACTCACGAGTATATACTTCCTGATCAGCACTCTGCTCGCATAGTATTCGATAAGGGTTGCAGTAGAAACCATTGATTCTACTGTGAACAATATCGCCATCGGGCATGACATCACCTTTACGCAGTTTGACTCTATGCCTTCAAGCATAATTCATAAATCTGACATTGTCAACAATTAGTAGGCTTTTTTTACGCAAATGTCAGATTGACGGAGCGTCGCTGAGTTTTGGGCTTATATAGATTTATTAAGCTTTATATAGGTTTGCAGTTGTAAAACCTCAAAAAACCCCATACAGAGAAAGAATTATTCCTGACATGCCTGCATGTTTTTGTGGCAATAGAGTGATGATTGATGATTAAATGGCGATCGCCACCTCAAGAGACTGATACAGAGTATCCCGTTGTTGCGGAGTTCGGCCCAGGGAACGAATGGCCGCTTGCAGGGTTTCGGGTTCCATACAGGTTCCCCCTTGAGCGCCAGCCATGGAGGTAATATGTTCTTCGATGAGTGTGCCGCCAATGTCGTTGCAGCCCCAGGTGAGGGCCGTGGTGGCGCCGGTTAACCCCAGTTTGACCCAACTCGGTTGATGGTTGGGAATCCATTGTCCTAGGAATAAACGGGCCACAGCCGTCAGTAAAAGGGCATCCTCTAAAATCGGCTGATCGCGTCCTACCCGTTGCCGTAAGGGGGCTGGGGCTTCTTGACCGATAAAGGGCAGTAAAATAAATTCCGTGATTTGGGCCGGATAATCGCGATCGCCGGATCGTTGTTGCAGCGATCGCAACTTGCCCAAATGCCCCATCTGTTGTTGACGAGTTTCAATATGGCCCGAGAGCATAGTACTCGTGGTGGGCATCCCCAGACGATGGGCGGTTTCGACAATCTCCAACCAAGTCGCCGTATCGGTTTTCTCGGGACAGAGAATGCGGCGAACCTGCTCATCTAACACTTCCGCCGCTGTTCCCGGCATCGAACCCACTCCCGCCTCTTGCAAGGCCGCAATCACCGCCCCATAACTCAGGTTATCCTGCTGGGCAATGAATTGAATCTCTTGGGGGGAAAAGGCGTGAAAATGTAATTGAGGACAAGCCTGTTTTAATTCACGCACAAGATTGAGATAATAGGCCAGGGACGAACCATCCTGTTTCGCCTCGGGGTTCAAGCCGCCCTGCATACAGATTTCCGTCGCCCCTCGCTCAACGGCCTCCTGGGCCTTGTGCAACACCACATCGAGATCGAGCCAATAGGCTCCCTTCTGCCCGGCATCGCGGCGAAAGGCACAGAAGCTACAATGTTGCTGACAGATATTGGTGAAGTTAATATTGCGGTTAATAATATAGGTGACCGTATCCCCCGCCTGTTGCCGTCGTAACTCGTCAGCAGCCTGACGGATGGCGGCGATCGCCCCAGCCTCGGTTTGTTCTAAGAGTGTCACCCCCTCCGCTTCGCTGATGGCGTTTCCTCCTAGGGCGCGATCGAGAATAGCATCTAGGGCTATGTTGGTCGTTCCCTGATGCGCGTCAACGCCTGTTCGATTGGACATTCTCATACTCAAATTCCCGATAGATACCGACGAGCAACAGCAAACCCGCCTCATATTGGTCATTCTAACGCCGTGACATCACTCCTACGCCGCCTCAAACCCTATCTACGCTGGTTTATTTTAGGGGCAACTCTCTTTTTCCTGCTGCAAACCCTCTATCAGCATTGGAGTGAGGTGAGCCAAATTCGTTTACGGCCCCAAGCCGGGGTTTGGCTTCTGGCCGCTTTGGCTGTTACTCTGTTGGCTCATACCTGGTCTGGTTGGGTCTGGGGTTGGATTTTACGAGAGTTTAATCAACCCGTCTCCCAAGCCTGGGCGACACGGGTTTTCCTGAAAACCAACATTGCCAAATATCTCCCCGGCAATATCTGGCATTTCTATGGACGGATTCGCGAAGGGCAAAAGGCAGACTTATCGGGGGTGGCGGTGACGGCGAGCGTACTCCTCGAACCCCTGCTGATGGCGGCGGCCAGCCTTCCTGTGGTGTTATTTGCGGTGGGGGAATCTCGGGGGTGGCTAGGAGGTTTGGCCTTGGTCGCCGTCTGTGTGGGCATTCATCCCCGGTTGCTTAACCCTGTTCTCGAACGGGTGGCTCGCATGAAACTGAAGGGGAAATCTCTGCCGAAGGATGATGCAACGGCTGATGAGTCTCCCCCAGCGGTTAAGGAATTTCGCATTCGTCGCTATCCCCTGCGACCGCTTTTGGGGGAGTTCTTGTTTGTCGGTTTGCGAACCAGTGGTTTTCTGTTGGTTTGGTTGGCGATCGCCCCGATTTCCCCAGCGGATTTACCCCTCTTATTTGGTGGCTTTAGTTTCGCCTGGTTATTGGGGTTAGTGGTTCCTGGTGCCCCTGGGGGGGTGGGTGTTCTCGAAGCCACCGCTGTCTCGGTGTTGGGAACCCGGTTTCCTATGGGGACAGTTTTGGCGGCGGTAACGGTTTATCGCCTCATGAGTGTCCTAGCTGAAGCCGGGGGGGCAGGTATAGCTGTGATTTGGGAAACTCGGATTCAGGATTAAACTCGGTATTTTGCCCCCAGACGTGAGTAGGAGTGGGCCTCGTCGCACAGGGCTATGGTATTTTTCTGATGCAGTTACGCCAAGACTCGGTGTTAAACGTTCTATGAATTTAAAGCTTGATCACCTCAAACGAGAATGGTTCTCCAATGTCAAAGGCGATATCTTAGCCGGGGCTGTGGTGGGCCTGGCCTTGATTCCTGAGGCGATCGCCTTCTCGATTATTGCCGGTGTTGACCCCAAAGTGGGACTCTACGCCTCCTTTATTATCGCCATGGTCACGGCTGTTCTCGGTGGACGACCGGGGTCTATCTCAGCGGCGACGGGGGCCATGGCCTTGTTGATGATCGATTTGGTCCGAGATCATGGCTTAGACTATCTCCTCGCGGCCACATTACTGACAGGGATTTTCCAAATTATTTTTGGTCTCCTCAAATTGGGCCGCCAAATGAAGTATGTGCCGAGATCCGTCGTTACTGGCTATATCAACGCCCTAGCGGTGTTGATTTTTCTGGCACAATTGCCGCAACTGACCAATGTTCCGCCGACGGTGTACGTCATGGCGGCCTTATCCTTGGCGATTATCTATATTCTGCCTCGGTTCACCCAGGCCTTCCCCTCTCCCCTGGTGGCGATCGCCGTCATGACCATTGCCAAAATCAACCTCAATCTCGATGTCCCCACCGTCGGCGATATGGGCGAACTTCCCACCGCCTTACCGGTGTTTAGTCTGGCGAATGTTCCCTTTAACCTAGAGACGCTACAAATCATTTTACCGACCTCTCTCACCATGGCTATTGTGGGCTTATTAGCCTCGTTCCTCACCGCTACCCTGGTTGACGAACTCACCGATACTCCCAGTGATAAGAACCGGGAAGCCAAAGGCCAAGGTGTCGCGAACATTATCACCTCATTTTTTGGCGGTATGGCCGGCTGCGGTATGATTGGCCAATCTGTCATTAACGTCCAATCAGGAGGCCGAGGGCGACTGTCAACCTTTGCTGCTGGAGTCTTTCTCCTCTTTGCCATTTTGGCGTTGAGTAATTGGGTGCAACAGATTCCCATGGCGACGCTGGTGGCGGTGATGATTATGGTCTCCATTGGCACGTTCCGTTGGTCGTCGATTCAAACCATCTCTCGGATTCCCCGTAGTGAAACTGTGGTCATGCTAACGACGATGTTGCTAACCGTGGCGACCAAAAACTTTGCTTTGGGTGTGGCAACAGGGATTGTCATGAGTACGGTCTTTTTCTCTCGTAAAATTGCTGAGTTGGTCTTTGTTGATAAAGTCCTCAGTGATGATGGCAATCATCGGATTTATCGGGTTGCGGGTCAGATTTTCTTTGTCTCGATTGAAGAGTTTTTAGACTCCTTTGATTTTGATGAACTCGTCGATCGCGTCACCATTGATCTCACCCATGCTCACTTATGGGATCAAGGGGCGGTTGCGGCGATCGATAAGGTGGTTCTCAAGTTTCGCCGCAATGGGGCCGAGGTTGAGCTACTTGGCTTAAATGAAGCTAGTGCGACGCTGCTCGATAAACTCACCGTTCAGGAGGACTCTAAACTTATTAAACAATCCTAATGTCTGGCAAGGGAATTAACCCCAATTTTTGTTACTCGCATCCCTGTTATGAAATCTATCCTTCTCTGTACCGATGGTTCGTCGTTTGCTGAAAAAAGTTATGACTATGGGAGTTGGCTGGCGCACCGTCTCTCGGCAGAGGTGAGTGTTCTGTTTGTGACCGATATCCGCAGCAAACAGGTCACCTCAACTGGAAATTTAAGCGGTAGTATCGGTCTAGGCGCTTCTCAAGAACTTCTCAAGAAGTTGGTCGATTTGGAACATGAGAAAGCGAAAATTAATCACAAACGAGCGAAGTTAATTTTAACGAAAGCTCGGCAAACTCTTAGTCAGGCTGGAGTCGCAGAGGTCAAGCTGATTCACAAGACCGGCTTCTTGGTCGATTGCTTTCATGAATTTGAAGAGGATGCTGACTTGATTGTGCTGGGAAAACGAGGGGAAGCGGCAGAGTTTGCCTCGGGACACCTGGGAGCAAATTTGGAACGGATTGTTCGCAGCAGCAAAAAACCTTGTTTTGTGACATCTCGGGAGTACCAAGACATTGAACGGGTGTTAATCACCTATGATGGCAGCAAAACGGGCAAACAGATGTTACAATTTTTGCTCAACTCCCCTATCTTTAAGGGGTTAGATCTCCATGTGATTACGATCGCCCAAAATCCCGACAGTTCTCTAGGCATTCGTCGCATTGAGGAGGCCCGGAATCAGTTACAAGATGGGGGCTTAACCCCGGTTTGTTCGTTGCAAACTGGAGAACCTGAGGATGTGATTAGCAAGTATGTTGACGATTACAACATTCAATTGTTAGTGATGGGGGCCTATGGCCATAGCCGGATTCGTCATTTGGTGATTGGCAGTACCACAGCTCAAATGTTGCGGGCCAGCAATATTCCGGTTCTACTCTATCGGTGATCTCCTCCCCCGCTTGAGTGGATTGGCCAGAACAGGCTTTTCAGCTACCGGGTTTTGGTTCATAATTGGGGGCAAACATTGAACAATTATGGTTGACGCTTCGACATCTGCGGCTACTCTGAATCCTTCGGTTCTGCTACAACAACTGCTCGATCGCCAGTCCCTGACGCGATCGCAGGCCAGTCAGCTCATGGAAGGTTGGCTCAAGGAAGAGATTCCCCCAGTCCTCTCAGGAGCCATCCTAGCGGCGTTGCAAGCCAAAGGGGTAGACACGGAGGAACTGGTGGGGATGGCCCAAGTTCTGCAATCGCTTAGTCACGCCACAACCGAGGCCCCGCTCCCCACTCCCCGTATCGATACCTGTGGAACGGGAGGGGATGGGGCCTCGACGTTTAATATCTCCACCTGTGTGGCGTTTGTGGCCGCCGCTGCGGGAGTGGCGGTGGTCAAACATGGTAATCGCTCAGCGTCGAGTAAGGTGGGGTCAGCGGATGTGTTGGAAGCCTTGGGAATTAATCTCCAAGCTCCCGCTGAACGGATTGAAGCGGCGGTGTCTGAGGTGGGGGTGACGTTTCTGTTTGCTCCCGGTTGGCACCCGGCGATGAAGGCGGTGGTTCCGCTGCGGAAAACGCTGAAAGTACGGACGGTGTTTAATCTCCTCGGCCCCCTGGTGAATCCGCTGCGGCCCACGGGACAGGTGATGGGGGTCTATGATTCAAGTTTGTTGGAGATGGTGGCGAAAGCGTTAGGCCAGTTGGGACCGGAGCGGGCCATGGTACTGCATGGACGGGAACGTCTCGATGAGGCGGGATTGGCCGATATCACGGATTTGGCGGTGTTGGACCGGGGCCAGGTGACCTCTCAAGAACTCAATCCCCAAGAATTAGGTCTAAGGTTGGCTCCCACTGAGGCTCTACGGGGTGGGGAGATTGAGGAGAATACAGAGATTCTGCGATCGCTCCTGCAAGGAAAGGGAACCCAAGCTCAGCAAGATGTGGTGGCCCTGAACACGTCTCTGGCTCTCCAGGTGGCGGGAACGGTTCCCATGGGGGATACGGCGGCTGGGTTGGCGATCGCCCGCGATGTCCTAAAAAGTGGTGCGGCCTGGGATAAACTAGAAACGTTAGTGCGCTTCTTAACGCCCTAGGCGACTCCTGAACTCAATCGCCTTGGGTTGGGACGGAACCGATAGGAGTCATCCCTATGTTGCTTAACCCTGATACGGTTAAAAACGATATCGACCAATTAACTGAAGAACAACTCCAGCAGGTCGCTGATTTCATCGCCTTTCTCAGATTTCGCGATCGCCGTCATCGCCAGGTTCTACATGAGGATCAACTGGCATCCCTCGCCAGCGAGTTTGCGGAGGAAGACTCCCGACTCGCCGAGTGGGGGATGGAGGATTACACGGAATTGTTGAGTCATGAAGATCTCTCATGACTGATCCACCGAAACGGGGGGAACTATGGCTGGCCAATCTAAACCCAACCCAAGGCTCAGAACAGTCCGGGATTCGACCGGTTATTATCTTTCAGAATAATCTTGTTTCCAAGTTCTCTACAACAACGGTTGCCATACCCCTAACAACTAACCAGCGACGTGCCGCTCTACCAATTTGTCTTCTATTAAATCAGGGAGAAGCTGGACTAAGTAAACCATCAGTGGCATTATGTTTTCAGATGCGTGTTCTTGATAAAACTCGTTTAATTCGTAGATTGGGTAAACTTACACCTGCGAGGCTATCTCAGTTAGAAGATGTCGTGTTACTGACGCTTGGCTATGAATAAAATACTGGAGCGAGTAAAAAATTAAGTAAAAATGACAGAAGAATATTTAACGTTTTAACTTTTAAAAAAATCATTAACAGGTCAGAATTAACCATGTCTTTTGTTGGTTTACATATTCATAGCGATTACAGTCTTCTCGATGGGGCCAGCCAACTGCAACAACTGGTCGATCGCGCCGCAGAACTAGAAATGCCGGCGATCGCCCTCACGGACCACGGCGTAATGTATGGCGCGGCTCAACTGGTAAAAATCTGCCGAGGCAAAGGTGTAAAACCCATTATCGGCAACGAAATGTACGTCATCAACGGCGACATCACGAAACAAGAACGTCGTCCCCGTTATCACCAAGTTGTCCTGGCTAAAGATAACATTGGCTATAAAAACTTAACCAAACTCACTACCATTTCCCACCTAGAAGGGTATCAAGGAAAAGGTATTTTCTCCCGTCCTTGTGTCAACAAAGACTTACTCGCTGAATATCGCGAAGGCTTAATTGTCACCAGTGCCTGTTTAGGGGGCGAAATTCCTCAAGCAATTCTCCGTAACCGCCTCGATGTAGCTCGTCGGATTGCTACCTGGTATAAAGAGACCTTTGGCGAGGATTTCTACATTGAAATTCAAGATCATGGCTCTCGCGAAGACCGAGTGGTGAATGTTGAATTAGTGCGAATTGCGCGAGAACTCGACATTGAAATTATCGCCAGTAACGACTCTCACTATATTTCTTGCTATGACGTAGAAGCTCATGACGCGCTGCTCTGTATTCAAACGGGGAAATCCATCATTGAAGATAAACGGTTGCGCTATAGCGGTACAGAATACCTGAAAACCGCCGAGGAAATGGCGCAACTGTTCCGGGATCACTTGGAGGATGATGTGATCGCAGAGGCGATCGCCAATACCCTGAAAGTGGCCGACAAAGTCAAACCCTACGACCTTTTTGGCGACACTCGCATTCCCGACTTTCCTATTCCTTCCGGCTACACCGCCGACACCTATCTCGAAGAAGTCACCTGGGCCGGCTTACTCGATCGCCTCAACGCCAAAAGCCGCAGCGAGTTAAACCATGAGTATAAAGAACGGCTCGAATTTGAACTGAAAATGATGCAACAGATGGGGTTCTCCACCTATTTCTTGGTGGTCTGGGACTACATCAAATTTGCCCGAGATAATAACATCCCCGTCGGTCCCGGACGTGGCTCTGCTGCGGGTTCTTTGGTCGCCTATTCCCTACGAATTACCAATATTGACCCAGTACATCATGGCTTACTCTTTGAGCGGTTCCTGAACCCCGAGCGCAAATCAATGCCAGATATTGATACCGACTTCTGCATCGAACGGCGGGATGACATGATTCAATATGTCACTCAGCAATATGGGGTGGATCGAGTGGCGCAGATTGTCACCTTTAACCGTATGACGTCTAAAGCGGTTTTAAAAGACGTGGCGCGGGTGTTAGATATTCCTTATAAACAAGCCGACCAAATGGCAAAAATGATTCCGGTATCGCGGGGAAAACCGGAAAAATTAAAGGTGATGATTTCCGATGCGACTCCCACCCCGGAATTTAAGGAAGCCTATGACAGTGACCCCATTGTGCAACGGTGGTTGGATATGGCCATTCGCATTGAGGGAACCAATAAATCAACAGGAGTTCACGCGGCGGGGGTAATTATTTCTGCTGACCCCATTGATGAGATTGTTCCGTTGCAACGGAACAAAGATGGAGGCATTACCACCCAATATCCCATGGAAGATTTAGAATTAATGGGGATGTTGAAGATGGACTTTTTGGGGTTAAAAAATCTCACCACCATTCAAAAAACCTTGGATTTAGTAGAACAAAGCCAAGGAATCCATATTGACCCCGATGAGTTAGCTATTCATGAACGGAAAGGTCAGGCAATCCTAGCGCGAAATCCTGAAAGTCAATTACCTGAAGATATCCAAAAAACTTATAAACTCCTCGCCGAAGGAAAACTCGAAGGAGTGTTTCAGTTAGAATCGTCTGGAATGCGCCAGGTAGTGCGGGATTTGAAACCCTCTTGTGTTGATGATATTTCCTCAATTTTATCGCTCTACCGTCCGGGACCGTTGGATGCCGGCCTGATTCCTAAGTTTATTAACCGCAAACATGGTCGTGAGGAGATTGTTTATGACCATGCGATGTTGGGGTCGATTCTCAAGGAAACCTATGGGGTGATGGTGTATCAGGAGCAGATTATGAAAATCGCTCAGGATATGGCCGGCTATTCCTTGGGGGAAGCGGATTTACTGCGTCGCGCCATGGGTAAGAAGAAGATGGCGGAGATGCAAAAGCATCATGGCATTTTTATTGATGGTTGTGCCAAGAATGGGGTCGATAAAAAGACGGCTGAGGCGCTGTTTGATCAGATGGTCAAGTTCGCTGAGTATTGTTTGACCTATGACACGGAAATTTTGACGGTGGAGTATGGGGTGTTGCCGATTGGTCGCATTGTTGAAGAACAGATTGTCTGTCAGGTGTATAGTCTTAATCGCCACGGCCATATTTATACTCAACCCATTGCACAATGGCACGATCGCGGTCCTCAAGAAGTATTTGAATATACCCTAGAAGATGGTGGTGTGATTCGCGCGACAGCAGACCACAAGTTTATGACGGAATCTGGGGAAATGTTACCCATTGATGAGATTTTTGAGCGAGGTCTCGATCTCAAACATCTCAATATTGAGTTAGACTTACTGCCGGATTCATCGTTAGCCGTGGTTTAAACCTCACAACTAGATGGGTTTAATGGGAATCTCAATGGTAAATTGACTTCCCTGGCCCGGTTGACTGTCACAGGATAACTGACCCTGATGTTGGTCGGTGATAATTTGATAACTAATCGAGAGACCTAATCCTGTTCCTTTTCCGACTGGTTTGGTGGTAAAGAAGGGGTCAAAGACTTTCTGAGATACCTGCTCGCTCATCCCTGGCCCGTTGTCGCTAAACTGAATTTGGATGTGGTTGGCATCGACAACGGCGGTTTTAATGGTAATCGTGGGATGAGTTTGGTCGTTGAAGGAAAGCAAGGCATCGATCGCATTATTGAGCAGATTTAAAAAGACCTGATTGAGTTGACTGGGGTAACAGTTGACTCGTGGTAACTCCCCATAGGTTTTGTGAATTTCAATTTCCGGCTGTTGTCCAGGAGGATTGAGGCGGTGTTGGACTAAAGAGAGGGTGCTATCGAGTCCTTCATGGATGTCTGCCATCTTCGATTGAGATTCATCTAAGCGGGAGAAGTTGCGTAGGCCGAGGATGATACTACGGATGCGATCGCTCCCCTTTTCCATGGAGTTAAAGATATCATGAATATCTTGATAGAGAAAATCTAGATCAATGTCTTCAATTTGTTTGGCAAGGGAAGGTTTGAGGTCACCAACTTCATTTTGATAGAGTTCGATGACTTCTTGTAGGTCGTTGAAATAGTCACGAGCATAGACGATGTTACCGCCAATGAAGCTGATCGGATTATTAATTTCATGGGACAAACCAGCGACCATTTGTCCCAGACTTGACATTTTTTCAGTTTGAATCAGTTGGGTTTGTGTCCGTTGTAATTCCACTAGCGTCGATTGTAAATCTTGATTTTTCT